>Ga0190273_10000041_pt1 | contig 85532 bp, 89 predicted proteins | sample Popmic504IS_FD_134513 | JGI IMG/M metagenome (GOLD analysis project Ga0190273, IMG submission 134513) | Populus adjacent soil microbial communities from riparian zone of Shoshone River, Wyoming, USA - 504 IS | ecosystem: Environmental > Terrestrial > Soil > Riparian zone > Trees stand | place...
ATCGCCGCCCAGACCGCCAAGCAGGTGATCCTGCAGCGGATCCGCGAGGCCGAGCGGCAGATGATGTACGACGAGTACCAGGACCGGGTCGGCGAGCTGATCACCGGGATCATCCAGCAGTCCGACAAGCGCTACACGCTGGTGCAGCTGCGTGAGCGGGTCGAGGCGCTGCTGCCGAAATCCGAGCAGGTCTACAACGAGCGCTACGACCACGGAATGCGGATCAAGGCCGTGATCACCGACGTCTCCGACTCGACCAAAGGCCCGGCGATCGTCGTCTCTCGCCGCAGCCCGGAGCTGATCAAAAGCCTGTTCGAGCTCGAGGTGCCCGAGATCGCCGACAAGCTGGTGGAAATCCAGGGCGTCGCCCGTGAGCCCGGCTACCGCTCGAAGATCGCCGTCGTCTCCCACGCCGACGGAGTCGATCCGGTCGGCGCCTGCGTCGGCCCGCGCGGCTCTCGCGTGCGGATGGTCGTCTCCGAGCTGCGCGGCGAGAAGATCGACATCATCCCTTACAACGAGGAGCCCGCTCGCTTCGTCGCCAAAGCGCTCTCGCCGGCGCGGGTGCGCGAGGTGATCGTCGACGACGAGGAGCGACAGGCGACCGTGATCGTCCCCGATGACCAGCTCTCGCTGGCGATCGGCCGCGACGGCCAGAACGCCCGCCTCGCCGCCCGCCTCACCGGCTGGCGCGTCGACATCAAGTCCGAGTCCGAGTTCGCCTCCGAAGAACAGGAGATCGAGATCGAGGGGGAGGAAACCTTCGACGGCCGCTGCATGGCGGTGCTGACGACCGGGCGCCGCTGCCCGAACGCGGCGATCCCCGGCTCGACCTACTGCGGTCTGCCGCAGCACCAGGCGCTCTCGCGCTTCGAAACCAGCCAAGTGGCGATCCTCTCCGACGTCTCCGAGGCGGAGGTGGCGATCCTCGCTGATCCCGACGCCGACGAAGGCCAGGTCGAAGAGGTCGTCTCCCGGGCCGAAGCCAGCTTCGTTGAGCCGACCGAGGCCGAAGAGGCGCCTGCCGAGGAGACGCCGGACGAAGTCGCCACCGAGGCGGCGATCGAAGAGGACATCCAGCAGGAGGCCACCGAAGCTGAGGAAGTGTCCGGCGAGACGCTGGACGACGATCCCGAAGCATCGGCTGACGGTGCCGAGGATGCCCCTGCCGAGGAAGTGCCGACCGAGCAGGCTGAGCAGGTACCCGAGGAGGCGGAGCAGGCTTAGTGGCTAAGAAGCGGGTTCACGAGATTGCGAAAGCGCAGGGCGTCAGCTCGAAGGAGCTGCTGGCCGCCCTTAAAGCGGCGGGCGTGGAGGCCAAAGCAGCCGCCTCGACCGTCGAGGAGGCCGATGCCGTGAAGGCCATCTCAGCAGCCAAAGGCAACGGCGGCGCCGAGGCGAAGAAAAGCGCACCTGCCCCTCAAGCCGCGAACCCAGCCCCGCCGGCTACCCCGGCAGCGAAACCCGCTGCCAAAAAAGCGCAGACCTCGACCAAACCCGTGCGCGCTGCCGGTGCGCAACAGGGCGGCGGCGGAGGCGGAGCGTCCTCGAAAAAACGCCGGGTCGTGATCGACTCGCAGGCCTCGCGTCGCGAGCAGATGGGCGGCCCGCCGCCGCAACGCCCGCCGCGCCGCCGCGGCGGGCGCCGCCGCAAGCCCCTGCTGGAGGAGCCGCCCGCGCAGCCGGACACGCCGGCCGAGGAAGCGGCGACCAAAGTCAACTCCGGCGCAACCGTGCGCGAAGTAGCCGAATCGCTCGGTCTCGCCCCGGCCGAGGTGATCAAAAAACTGATGATGATGGGCGAGATGGCGACGCTCACCCAGACCCTCACCGATGACTCGGTGAAGGCGATCGCCGATGAGTACGACCGCAAGGTCGAGATCATCCACGCCGCCGACGAGGAGCCCGAGGAGCCGGAGTTCACCGACGCCGAGGAGGACCTGGTCGATCGACCGCCGGTGGTGACGATCATGGGTCACGTCGACCACGGCAAGACCTCGCTGCTGGACGCGATCCGCGAGACCGAGGTCGCCGCCGGCGAGGCCGGGGGAATCACTCAGCACATCGGCGCCTACCAGGTCCACCACGACGAGAAAACCATCACCTTCCTCGACACGCCCGGCCACGCCGCCTTCACGGCGATGCGCGCCCGCGGCGCCAAGGTCACCGACGTGGTGGTGGTCGTCGTCGCCGCCGACGACGGCGTGATGCCGCAGACGAAAGAGGCGATCGACCACGCCCGCGCCGCCGACGTGCCGATGCTGATCGCCGTCAACAAGATCGACAAAGAGGGCGCCAACCCCGAAAAAGTGCGGGGAGAGCTCGCCCAGATGGAAATCTCCCCCGAGGAGTGGGGCGGCGACACCGTCTTCTGCGAGGTCTCGGCGAAGACGAGGGAGGGCCTCGACAACCTGCTCGACATGATCCTGCTGGTCACCGAGCTCGAGGAGCTCTCGGCCAATCCGAACGCCGATGCCTCCGGACACGTGATCGAGTCCCAGCTCGACCCGGGCCGGGGCCCGGTGGTGACCGTCCTGGTCGAGCGCGGCACCCTCCGCATCGGCGACTCGCTGGTCGCCGGGCCGCAGTGGGGCCGGGTCCGCGCCATGCACGACTTCACCGGCAAAGCCGTCACCGAAGCCCCGCCGGGGATGCCGGTCGAGGTACTTGGCTTCGACGGCGTCGCCGATGCCGGCGAGTTCACCCAGACGGTCGAGAACGACCGCACCGCCCGGCAGCTGGCCGGGGAGCGCGCCCACCGGCTCAAAACCGAGGCGCTGGCCCGCCGCCAGGGCCGCAAAGTCAGCCTCGACGAGGTCTTCGCCCGCGCTCAGGAGGGCGAGATCAAGGAGCTCAACATCGTCCTCAAGGCCGATGTGGCCGGTTCTCTCGAGGCGCTCCAGGACGAGCTCGCCAAGGTGCCGCAGGAGCAGGTCGCGATCAACATCATCCACTCGCAGACCGGCGGCATCAACGAGTCCGATGTGATGCTCGCCTCGGCCTCCGACGCGATCATCATCGGCTTCAACGTGCGCCCCCTGCTCGATGCGAAACGCGCCGCCGAGCGCGAGGGCGTCGACGTCCGCACCTACTCGGTCATCTACAAAATCACCGAAGACCTGCGCAACGCGATGGAGGGCCTGCTGGAGGCGGTCGAGGTCGAGGAGACGATCGGCGAGGCGCTGGTCAAACAGACCTTCAAAGCCTCCAAGGTCGGCCGCATCGCCGGCTGCATCGTCGCCCAGGGCAAGGCCGTTCGCACTGCCAGCGTGCGCCTGATCCGCGAGGGCACGGTGATCTGGACCGGTGAGCTCGGCTCCTTGCGTCGCTTCAAAGACAACGTCCAGGAAGTCGAGGAGGGCCAGGATTGCGGCATCGTCCTCGAGGGGTACGCCGACGTGAAGGAAGACGACGTGCTCGAGTTCTTCCAGACGAAACAGGTCGAGCAGACCCTGGAGTAGCATGCCCGGTCCCCGCATGCGGCGCATCAACGAGGTGCTTCGCGAGGTCGTGGGGGCATCGATTGCAGGTGAATTGAGCGACCCTCGTATCGGCTTCGTGACCGTGACCTCCGTAGAGACCAGCCCCGACCTTCGCACCGCCAAGGTGTTCGTCAGCGTGCTCGGCGACAGCGAGGAGCGAGAGGCGACGCTGCAGGGCCTGCGCTCCTCGCACGGCGTACTTCAGTCCCGGATCGCCGCTGAGACGCGGATGAAGAGGACGCCGACGTTGACCTTTCATTACGACGACACGATCGAGAAGGCAAGTCGGGTCTCGGAGCTGCTGGAGGAAGGCGACGATGAGCTCCCTGCCTGACATCGCTACTTCTGACCTGCAGCGCGTGGGCGAAGAGCTGAGCGGGCGCGAGCGCTTTCTGCTCACCGCCCACGAGGGCCCCGACGGCGACGCCCTCGGCTCACTGCTGGGCTTGCACGAAGTCCTCACCCAGCTCGGCAAGGACTCGGTGATGTTCATGGCCGCGAAGGAGTTCCCCCTGCCGATCGAGTATCGCTTCCTGCCCCTCGAGGAGGTCTTCCACGAGCCGCCGGCCGACATGGCCGACCGCACCGTCGTCTTCCTCGACTGCGGCAACATCGACCGGGTGCCGGTCGAGTGGCTGACCGCGGGCGGCAACGACATCATCAACATCGACCACCACCACGACAACACCCGCTTCGGCGACGTCAACCTGGTCGAGGTGGGGGCCTCCTGCACGGCAGAGATCGTCTACGACCTGGCCTTGCTCCTGGGGGCGAAGATCACGCCGGAGATCGCCGCGGCCCTCTACGTCGGCCTGATCACCGACACGGGCAAGTTCATGTACGAGAACACCAACGCCCACACCCACCGGGTGGCGGCGGACCTGATCGACGCCGGCGTCAGCGTCGACGACACCTACCGGCGCCTCTACGAGCACGTGCCGCTGGAGAAGCTGCGGCTCGTCTCCCGCGCCCTCGACGGCATCGCCAGCTACTGCGACGGGGCGCTTGCGGTCAGCTACATCACCCTTGCCGACTACGAGGTCACCGGGGCCGGCGAGGAGATGACCGAGGGCTTGATCGACCACCTGCGCTCGATCGACGGAGTCAAGGTGGCGGTCGTGGTCCGCGACCTCGGCGACCGCGGTCGTTCCGCCCGCAAGGTCAGCCTCCGCTCCAGCGCCGGCGACGTCGATGTCTCCGCGATCGCCCGGCTGAACGGCGGCGGCGGGCACAAGCGCGCCGCCGGTTTCTCGACCGACCTTCCCTACGAGCAGCTGGTCGAGTTCCTCACCACTGAGGTCTCCGCCCAGCTCCGCATCTGAGGATGACGGCCGCGACGGGGACCGTGCTGCTCTTCGACAAGCCGGCGGGGGTCACCTCGCACGACATCGTTGCCCGGGTGCGCCGCGAGCGGGGAGAGAAGGCGGGGCATGCCGGCACGCTCGACCCCTTCGCGACCGGCCTCCTGCTGATCCTGCTTGGCCGCGCCACTCGCCTGCAGCGCTTCCTCGTCGGGCTGCCCAAGACCTACCTGGCCACCGCCCGGCTCGGCTGGCGCTCTTCTACCGGCGATCCCGACGGCGAGCTGACCGAGACGGGCAAGCTGCCGCAGGGCCTGGAGCTGCCGACCGGAACCGTGCGCCAGCGGGTACCGATGACCTCGGCGGTGCGGGTCGGCGGCGAGCGGCTCTACAAGAAGGCCCACCGCGGCGAAGTGGTGGAGACGCCTGAGCGCGACGTCCAGGTTCATCGGGCCGAGCTCCTCGCCAGCGACGAGGCGCGCGCGCACTACGAGATCGAATGCTCGGCCGGGACCTACGTCCGCACCCTGGTCGAGACCCTCGAGGACGCCTACTGCGAGGAGCTGCGGCGGACGGCGATCGGGCCCTTCCGGATCGAGGACGCGGGCGAAGAGGTGCCGGCCGAACGGGTGGCCGAGCTGGTCCCCGCGGTTGCGGAGGCGCTGCGATGAGCATCAAGGTGACCCCGTTGCCCGAGGTCAAAGCACGTCCCAGGAACGTCGCGATTGGCACCTTTGACGGCGTCCACCGCGGTCATCGCGCCGTGATCGAGGGGGCGGACACGGTTCTCACCTTCGACCCGCACCCGCTTGAAGTGCTGCACCCGGCCGCCACTCCCAAGCTGATCATGCCCTTCGGGGTGAAGCGCGACGTGATCGACGGCCTCGGAGTCGAGGAGCTGGTGGTGATCCCCTTCGACGAGGACTTCGCCCACCGCAGCGCCGAGGACTTCATCGAGCACGTGCTGCTGGAGAAGCTCGACGCGAAGCAGGTCTCGGTTGGCGAGAACTTCCGCTTCGGCGCCAAAGCCAAGGGAGATCCGGCGATGCTCGAAAGCCGCTCCGAGTTCCACACCCGGATCGTGCCGCTGGTCGAAGTGGACGGCGAAACCGTTTCCTCCACCCGGATCCGGGCGCTCGTCGCCGCCGGGGAGATGGAGGCGGCCCGTCGCTGCCTCGGCGCCCCCTTCATGGTCGAGGGGACCGTTGTCCACGGCGACCAGCGGGGGCGGGAGCTCGGCTTCCCGACCGCGAACATCGTCCCCGACGACCGCCTGGCCATCCCCGGCCACGGCGTTTATGCCGCCTTTGCCGACGGCGTGCCCGCCGCCGTCAACGTCGGCGTCCGGCCGACCTTCGAGACCGGCCGCGGCGTCCTCATCGAGACCTACCTGATCGACCGCGAAGAGGACCTCTACGGCAGGACGCTCCGCGTCGCCTTCGTCGAGCGCCTCCGCGGCGAGCGCAGCTACCCGAACGCCGAGGAGCTGATCGAACAGATGCACCGGGACGTCGAGGACGCCAAGCGCGTCTGCGCCGCCTTCACCTCCTAGGGGTCCGTCGCCAGGTCCGGACGCGCCACGGGCTCCCGCCGCGGTCGCCGCCGAGCGAGAGCACGGCGCAGCCAGCGTCGCGCCGGCTTCTCGATCGCCAGGTGCAGTCCGAGTGCGAGGGCAAGGATCGCCCCCAGGTTGAGCGCTTCGAGGAGGACGATCGAGCCGGAGAGCTGGGTGCTCCACTGGCCCGCCCCGAAGAAGAAGATCGCCGGCCAGTGCACGAGGTAGAAGGCGTAGGAAGCCTCGCCGAGGAGAACGATCATCGGCAGTGAAAGCGCCTTGGCGAGGGGGCTGCTTGGGCCCACCGCCAGGCCGAAAATCAGCAGGGCGGCGGGGATTGCGTAGGCCACGTCCCAGCTCCAGGCGGTGAACGTCAGAGCGGGGAGCGCCATCGCGGCGAGCATCGCCAACGCTGCCGCCGGCGCTAAAACTCGACCGATCTTTCCCACGGCCTGGCTGCCCCCGGCCTGCACGAACAGCCGCGCGGCAAAGATCCCCAGCAGGAAGTCCCCGAGGCGGGTCAGGGGGGTCCGGTAGAGCCAGCGGTGAGCTGAGCTCGGGTCTTCCCACGGCAGGTCGGCTCGACCGCTGATCACGAACCAGGCGGCGAGGGCGAGCATCGCGGCCGCAACCACGGCCGCGGCGACGAGGAGCTCTCGCGGCCTCCGCAAGAGCCCGACGAGCGGGACCAGGAGGGGGAAGCAGGCGTAGAGGAAGAACTCGACCCCGATCGACCAGCCCGGTCCGTTGAAGGCGTAGGCGTCGGTGATTTCCGGATCCCAAGCCTGCACCGCCAAGCCGTGCTGCCACCAGCCGTCGACCTCGAGGCCGCCGGCGTGCTGGCGCAGCACGATGTAGAGCAGGACGAGGAGGTAGAGCGGATAGACGCGGGCAAAGCGGGCGACGAAGAAGTCGTAGGTGCCGCCGAGGCTCGGCGAGCGCATGTCCTCGAAGTAGTTGAAGGCGAGGACGAACCCGGAGAGGACGAAAAACAGCGTTACCCCGAAGTAGCCGGACTCGAAGAAAGCCTCAAGGAAGGCAGGAGAACCCTCGGGTGGGCCCACGTGGCTCAGATAGACGGCAAGGGCGGCGCAGATGCGCAACCCGGTCAGCGCGGGCAGTCGGCGGTCGGAATGGATCTCTGCTCCTGCCGGCAAGGGCGGGAATCTACTGGGGGTCTGCTAACTTGCAGCGGCCGTCGCACCTGAGTGCGCGGCGTTTTTACGAGATGGGCCTGACGAAAGATAAAAAGAGCGAGCTGATCGGCAAATTTGGCCGCGGCGAGAGCGACACCGGCTCAGCCGAGGTCCAGGTCGCGCTGCTGACCGAGCGGATCAACGAGCTCACCGAGCACCTGCGCACCCACGCCAAGGATCACCACTCCCGCCGTGGACTGCTAATGCTCGTCGGCAAGCGCCGTCGCATGCTGCGCTACCTCGAAAAGACCGACCTCGAGCGCTACCGCGCCCTCGTCAAAGAGCTCGGCCTGCGTCGATGATCGCGGTCGGGGAGCAGGCGCCCGACTTCACGCTCCGCGACCAGGACGGGGAAAAGGTCTCCCTCTCCGACTTCAACGGCCGCAAGGTCCTGCTGATCTTCTACCCGGGGGACTTCAGCCCGGTCTGCGGCGACCAGCTCTCGATCTACCAGGAGGTGAAGCCGCAGATCGCTGAGCGGGGCGTCGAGCTGATCGGCATCAGCGTCGACAGCTTCTTCTCCCACAAGGCCTTCCAGGAGAAGCTGGGGGTGGACACGACGCTGCTCGCCGACTTCCACCCGAAGGGGGAGGTGGCGCAGGCCTACGGCTCCTACCTGGAGAAGTTCGGCTTCGCCAACCGCACCCTGGTCCTGGTCGACGAGGACGGCGTGGTGGCGTGGACGCATGAAGCGGCCAACCCGGGCGAGATCCCCGGCGCCAACCTGATCTTCGACGCGCTCGCTTAAGCGCCGTGGCCGGTCTCGGCAGTGCCCCGATCCCACCTATCGGTCGGGACGATCACGTCCGAGGCCAGCGGGAGGAGGGGATCGTCGTCTACGCCGACCTCGGCTGCCCGCACTGCGCTGCTGGATGGCCGCATCTGCAGGAGCGCGCTGGCCGGCTGGTCTTTCGCCACTTCCCGGTCTCCAGCAAGCATCCTCGCTCTCCGGCCCTTCATGCCGCCGCGGAGGCGGCGGGCCGGCAGGACCACTTCTTCGAGATGGTCGACTCGCTCTATGCCGACCGTGGGCGGGTGGATGACCCGCACCTCTGGCAGCGGGTGGAGCGCATGGGGCTCGACCTGGAGCGATTCGAGGCCGATCGGCGCTCGACCGAGGTAGAGGAGCGCATCCGGCGCGACTTCGAAACTGGCATTCGGGCAGGGGTTACCTCTACCCCTGGCGTATTCAGTGCCACGGGGCTGTACTCTTCTCCCTGAAAGAGAACGAGAGTTCTGAAAGCAGATGGTCGTCATCCGGACGGCCGGAGGTAAACAACTAAATGAGCATGTTTGACGTTACCCGCGTCTCGGCGGATATCGGCGAGAGCCAGATTTCCTTTGAGACCGGCAAACTCGCGAAGCAGGCGGGCGGCGCCGTCGTAGTTCAGGCCGGCGACACCATGGTCCTCTGCACCGCCACCGTCGGCAGCCTTCGCGACGTGGACTTCCTTCCCCTCACCGTCGACGTCGAGGAGCGGATGTACGCCGCGGGCAAGATCCCCGGCTCGTTCTTCCGTCGCGAGGGCAAATCCGGCGAGAAGGCGACGCTGACGGCGCGGATGATCGACCGCCCGATCCGCCCGCTCTTCCCCAAGGGCTGGCACTACGAGACGCAGCTGGTCGCGATGCCGATGTCGGTCGACCATGAGCACCCCTACGACATCCTGGCGATGAACGGGGCCTCCGCGGCCCTGGCGATCTCGCCGGTCCCCGTCGCCGCCCACGTCGGCGCCGTCCGGATCGGGAAATTGGAGGGCGACTTCGTCATCAACCCGCCTGAGGACCGCCAGGAGGAGCTGGAACTCGACCTGATCGTCGCCGGCACCGACGAGGCGATCCTGATGGTCGAGGCCGGTGCCGACGGCGTCACCGAGGCCGAGATCCTCGACGCGCTCGATATCGCCCATGGTGAGATCAAGAAGCTCTGCGCGACGATGGAGGAACTGCAGCAGAAGGCCGGCAAAGAGAAGATCCAGCACGAGGAGCCCGAGCTGGACGCCTCTCTGCTCGATCAGATCCGCTCCTCGCACGGGCAGGCCTTGATCGACGCTATCGCCACCGAGGGCAAGCTCGAGCGCTACGAGGCGATCGACAAAGTCAAGGACGAGGTGGTCGGCCACTACGCTGCCGCCCACGAGGACGGCGATGTCGACCCGGAGCGCGTGGCTGAGGTCAAGGCCGCCTTCGGCTCGATCGAGAAGGACACGATCCGCAAAGCGATCGCGGTCGAAAAGAAGCGGCCCGACGGTCGCGCCCAGGACGAGATCCGCCCGATCGAGTGCGAGGTCGACATCTCCCCGCGCGTTCACGGCTCGGCCCTGTTCACCCGCGGTGAGACCCAGATCCTCTCCAACGTCGCCCTCGGGACGACGCGGATGGACATGCGCCTCGACACGCTCGGGCTGCAGACGACCAAACGGTTCTTCCACCACTACAACTTCCCGCCCTTCTCGGTCGGGGAGGCGGGCTTCATGCGCGGCCCGAAGCGGCGTGACATCGGCCATGGCGCCCTCGCCGAGCGTGCCCTGGTGGCGACGATCCCCGACGAAGAGGCGTTCCCGTACGTGATCCGCGCGGTCTCGGAGACGCTCGAGTCCAACGGCTCGTCTTCGATGGGCTCCGTCTGCGCCTCCTCGATGGCGCTGCAAGCTGCCGGCGTTCCGGTGACTGCTCCGGTCGCCGGCGTCGCGATGGGCCTGATCAAGGAGGGCGACGACTACATCGTCCTCACCGACATCGCCGGCGTCGAGGACCACCTCGGCGACATGGACTTCAAGGTCGCCGGCACCAAGGACGGGATCACCGCCCTGCAGATGGACATCAAGATCACCGGCGTCACCTTCGAGATCCTCGAGGACGCGCTCGAGCAGGCGCTTAAGGGCCGCCAGTTCATCCTCGGCAAGATGGCCGAGGCGATCGACGGGCCGCGGGAGAAGCTCTCCCAGCACGCCCCGGCGATCGAGTCGATCAAGATCGACCCGGAGAAGATCGGGGCGGTCATCGGCAAAGGCGGCGAAACGATCCGCGCCCTCTGCGAGGAGTTCGAGGCCGAAATCGACGTCGAGGACGATGGCACGGTGCGGATTTACGCGCCGACCGGCGACCTCGTCGAGGGTTGCGTCTCCCGCATCAACTCGATGACCAAGGAGGCCGAAGTCGGTGACCGCTACGGGTCCGCGAAAGTCGTGAAGACGACGACCTTCGGCGCTTTCATAGAGCTGGTCAAGGGCACCGACGGCCTGCTCCACATCTCCAACGTGAAGCCGGGCGAGCGGGTCGACTCCGTCGACGACGTGCTGAGCGCCGGCGAGGAGATTGACGTCACCGTGGTCGAGGTCGACAAGGAGCGCGGCCGGATCGGCCTGCGTCTCTCCGACGACCCGTCGGTGGCAGGTAAATCGCCGGAGGAACTGGCCTCGGTCGGCTCCGGAGACGGCGGCGGTGGTCGGCGCAACGGCGGCGACCGCGGCGGGCGTGGCGGACGGGACCGCGAGCGCAGCGGTCGCGGGCGTGAACGCGAGCGCCGCGGCTAGTTGAGCGCGAAGCTCACCACCCTGGACTCGGGCGTCCGGGTCGTGACCGAGGAGGTTCCCTCGGTCCGGTCCGTGGCGCTCGGGCTCTGGGTTCGAACTGGCTCCAGGAACGAGACCCCGGCGCAGGCCGGGGTCTCGCACTTCCTCGAGCACCTGCTCTTCAAGGGAACGGCGCGCTACTCGGCGATCGAGATCTCCGAGCGCTTCGACGGGCTCGGCGCCGCGGTCAACGCCGCCACGGGCAAGGAGACGACGCATCTCCACGCTCGCTTCCTCGACGAGCACACCGAGGAGGTCTTCGACCTGCTGGCGGAGATGCTGCTGGCGCCGACCTACCCCGACATCGACTCCGAGCGCCAGGTGGTGCTGGAGGAGATCGCGATGTACGACGACGAGCCGCAGGACCGTGTGCATGACGTTCTCGCCGAGGCCGTGTTCGGCAGCCACCCGCTCGGTCGGCGGGTGCTGGGGGAACCCGAGGTGATCGCCTCGGTTCCCGTCCCGGACATCGAGGCCTACCGCACCTCCCACTACACGGCGCCGCAGATCGTCGTCGGCGCGGCCGGGCACCTCGACCATGACCGCATCGTCGAGCTGGCGCAGCGGCTGGTCAATCCCCCTGCCGAGGGCAACGGCGGTGTCGAGGAGACCGCGATCGAGGCCGACCCGCGCCTCTGCTTTCTCTCCAAGGAGACCGAGCAGTACCACATCTGTTTCGGAGCGCCGGGTCTGCGCCGCGACGACCAGCGGCGCTTTCCCCTGGCGGTCCTCGACGCGATCTTCGGCGGCTCGACTTCTTCGCGGCTATTCCGCGAGGTCCGGGAGAAGCGCGGGCTCGCCTACTCGGTCGGCTCCTACAGCGAGCAGTTCACCGACCAGGGGTTGGTGGCGACCTACGTTGGCACCCGCGAGGACAACGTCGAGGAGGCTTGCTCGATCATCGGCGGAGAGATGGCCCGGCTGCGTTCCGAGCCGGTCTCCGGCGAGGAGCTGGTCCGCGCGAAGGAGAGCGTTAAGGGGCGGCTGGTGCTCTCGTCCGAGTCAACCGCGGCGCGGATGACTCGGATCTCCCGCGCCACCCTTTTCGGCCTGCCGATCGAAAGCCTCGACGAGATGCTCGCCCGGGTCGACGCGATCACCGTCGACGACCTGACCGAGCTGGCAACCGAGCTCTACGGCGCCGAGCGTCTCTCGGCCGCTTGCGTCGGCACCGATGAAGACCGCTTCAAAGCGGCCCTGGCGCCGGTCAGCGAGGCGCTGGTAGCAGCGTGACGCGAGTAGCGGTCGCCGGGGCAGCGGGGAAAATGGGCGCGACCGTCTGTGAGGCGGTCGAGGAGGCCGAGGGGCTGGAGCTGACGGGTAGGGCGGATCCCTCCCTCGGGATCGACCTGTCGGAGGTTCTCCCGGATGCCGACGTGGTCGTCGACTTCACGATCCCGGACACGGCGCTCGAGAACGTGAAGGCCTGCCTAGAGGCGGGGGTCCACACCGTAGTCGGGACCACGGGCTTCGACCTCGACGCCGCCCGCGCGGCGGCCGAGGCTTCCCAAGCCAACTGCTTCGTCGCCCCCAACTTTGCGATCGGCGCGGTGTTGCTGATGGAGGCGTCGCAGGCGATCGCCAGGCACATGCCCGAGTGCGAGATCGTCGAGCTGCACCACGACAAGAAGCTCGACGCTCCTTCGGGTACCGCGAAGCGGACCCAGGAGCTGATCGACGCAGCCGGCGGCAACGTCCACCAACCGATCCACTCCGTTCGCCTACCCGGTTTCGTCGCCCACCAGGAAGTGATCTTCGGCGGCATCGGGCAGACGCTCTCGATCCGCCACGACTCGATCGACCGGCGCTCGTTCATGCCCGGCGTCGTTCTCGCCTGTCGCAAGGTGGCGGATCTACCCGATCGCTTCACGGTCGGGCTGGAGAAGCTGCTCTAGAGCGCGGCGCGGCCGCGGGACGGGATACCCTGGCATTGATGAAGGAGATCAAGGGCGTACTCACGGCCATGGCCACCCCGTTCGACGCGAGCGGGGCGGTCGATCACGACGCTGCCCGGCGCCTCGCGGCGCACCTCCTCGAGCACGGCTCCCATGGGCTGGTGATCGCCGGATCGACCGGCGAGTGCCCGACCCTGACCGACCAGGAGGAGATCGAGCTGCTGAAGACGGTGCGGGCCGAGGCGGGGGAGGAGGTGCTGATCATCTGCGGGACCGGCACCAACGACACCCGCCACTCCTGCGAGTTGACCAAGATGGCCGCCGAGGCAGGCGCCGACGCTTCGCTGGTCGTCGTGCCGTACTACAACAAGCCGAATCGAGCCGGGATCAAGGCGCACTTCGAAACCGTTGCCGCGGCCGTCCCTGGGCTGCCGATGGTGGCGTACAACATCCCCGCGCGGGTGATCATCAATGCTGATCCACAGTTGCTGGCCGAGCTGGGGCAGATCGACAACGTCGTCGCCGTCAAGCAAGCCAACGACGACGAGCTAGGGCCGATCGACGGCCTCACGGTCCTCGCCGGCAACGACAACACTTTCCTCCGGGTCCTCGAGTTCGGGGGCGGGGGAGGGATCTGCGTCGCCTCGCACCTCGTCGGCGACCGCATGCGCGAGATGTGGGAGGCGGCGCAGAGCGGCGACCTCGAGCGCGCCCGCCAGATCGACGCCGAGATCACGCCGGTCTACGAGGCGACTTCGGTGACCACCAACCCGATCCCGCTAAAGGCGGCCCTGGCGATGCTGGGGCTGTGCGAGGACCGGCTAAGACTTCCCTTGGTTCCAGCCGACGACCAGCAGAGGGCCGCCATCAGGGCGGGTCTCGATGCCGGCGGCGTCGCCGTGGCCAGTTAGACATCTACTGAGACAGAGAGTGAGCAACTAAGTGCCAAGCAAACTTCGCGTGCTGCCCCTGGGCGGCCTCGGCGAGATCGGCAAGAACATGACCGTGATCGAGTACGACGGCCGGATCGTCGTCGTCGACACCGGCTTGATGTTCCCGACCGCCGAGATGCACGGGATCGACCTCGTGCTGCCCGATTTCTCGTACCTACGCGACCGCGCCGATGACATCGAGGCGATCGTCCTCACCCATGGCCACGAGGACCACGTCGGAGCGCTGCCCTACGTGCTGAAGGAGATCGGCATCCCGCCGGTCATCTACGGCGGCCTGCTGACCATCGGCATGGTCCGCTCCAAGCTCGATGAGCACAAGCTGGGCGAACAGACGCCGCTGAAAGAGCTGCCGCCCGGGGAGAAGGTGCGGCTGGGGCCGTTCGAGCTCGAGCTGATCCACCTCGCCCACTCGATCCCCGACATGCGTGCAGCGCTGCTGACGACCGAGGCCGGTTCGGTCCTGATGACCGGCGACTACAAGTTCGACCAGACCCCTGTCGACGGGCGACCGGCGGACGTCTCGCGCCTGGCTGAACTGGGCAGGGAAGGGTTGCTGCTGCTCTGCGGTGACTCGACCAACGCCGATCGGCCTGGCGTCGCGCCCTCGGAGTCGGCCGTCGGCCCGGCGCTGCTGGAGCAGTTCTCGCGCTGCAAGGGGCGGATCATCGTCACCTCCTTCGCCTCCAACATCCACCGCGTCCAGCAGGTGATCGACGCGGCGGTCCGTCTCGACCGCAAGGTGGCGCTGGTCGGCCGCTCGATGCGGAAGAACTTCAACATCGCCTCGAACCTCGGCATCGCCAACGCGCCGCAGGGGATCTTCATCCAGCCGCGGGAGATCGGGGACTTCCCCGACGAGAAGGTCGTCGTGATCTCCACCGGCAGCCAGGGCGAGCCGCTCTCGGCGCTGCGCCGGATGGCCAACAACGACCACCGCGACGTGCAGCTGCACTCCGGAGACACCGTCGTCTTCTCGGCGACGCCGGTGCCGGGGAACGAGCGCGCCGTCAACGAGACGATCGACCGCATCTACGAGATCGGCGCCACCGTGATCACCGCCAAGGATGCGCCGATTCACGCCTCCGGTCACGGCTGGCAGGAGGAGCTGAAGCTGATGCTGAACCTGACCAAACCGCGGTACGTGATGCCGGTTCACGGCGACCACAAGCGGCTGCGGCTGCACGCCGAGCTGGCCGAAGCGGTCGGGATCGAGGGCAATCGCATCTTCCAGGGGCGCAACGGGCTGCCGCTGGAGATCGACCAGAACGGTGCGAGCTTCGGCGAGGACATCCACGCCGGCGTCATCTACGTCGACGGCGTCAACATCGGCGAGCCGGACGACGCCGCCCTGCGCGACCGGCGCGAGATCTCCGCCGACGGCATCTTCATCGTCGTCGCCACGATCTCCAGCGACGACGGCACCATCGTCGCCGACCCGGAGGTGATCTTCCGCGGCGTCGCCTTTCTCGAAGAGGCGGATGCTCTCGTCGAGGACCTCAAGGATCTGGTCGAAGACCAGCTCGACGAGGCGGCCAAAGCCGGGAAACGAGAGAACCACTTGGTCGAGGAAGACCTTCACGAGGCGATCGGCAAGTTCGTCTGGCAGCGCTTGCGCCGCCGGCCAATGGTGCTGCCCGTGGTGGTCGAGGTTTAAGCGCGCAAATTTGCGCGGGGACACTTTCTCTGGTAAACAGTTCTCAAGTATTGGGAACAGGGAGTTCCGCCGCTGGGCCAAAAGTCCAGCGGTAAAACCAGTCGAAAGGACCAGTCCATGAAAAGGCTTTTACTAGCCATGGCGTTGGCTGTCGTGATGTTGGTGCCGGCGACGTCGGCGTCCGCGGCGCTCACCGGGGAATACGCCCGCTTCGCCACTTGCCCGCTCAGCAACCCCGAAGTCGGCACTTGCCTGTATGCCGAAACCAGATCGGGAAGCTTCACCATCGGCAACAAAGCCGTTCCGATCAAAAATCCTGTGGTTCTGAAGGGCGGCCTGATTCCGCCGCCTGCGGAAAGCAACACGTCGACCCTGGTCGCTCCGACGGACGGGGTCGTCCTTTCGAAAACGCCCCAGCCCGTGCCTGGAGGCCTGCTGGGTGTCACCGCACCGACCTGGTGGCCGCAGATCCTCAGGGATCTCTTCAACGAAACGATCAACAACGGGTTCACCGGCGTCACCTCGACGCTTGAGCTCGCGGGGCCGCCCTCGTCGGTGAAAGTCAGCTTGCTCGCCGCGTTCACGGGTAATGGGACGGCCATTTCGATGCCGGTGAAAGTCAAGCTCAGCAACCCCTTCCTGGGGAACAACTGCTACATCGGCTCGAACTCAAATCCGATCAAACTGAACCTCACCGCGGGCACGACGTCTCCGCCGCCGCCGAACCAGCCGATCACCGGTAGCACGGGAGTGCCGGAGCTCCTGCAAGAAGGTCTGCTCGCCGTTACAAACAATCGCCTGGTTGACAACGCCTTCGCGGCTCCGGGCGCCAACGGCTGCGGAGGGATCCTCTTCTCTTGGGCCGTCGACCCGTTCGTCAACTCGATCGTCGGGGTTCCCTCACCGGCCGGAACCAACACCGCGATCCTGGAAGGCACCACCTACCTCGGTGAAGCCGCGTACCTGCGGACGATTCAGTAATCGGTCGCAAGGCACCGAGCTCGTAGGCAAAGGCGCTCCCGGCAACGGGGGCGCCTTTTCTTGTCAGCCTTCGACACACGAAAAAGCCCGCCGAGGCAGTTCTGGGGAGAACCTCGGCGGGCCAGTGTGTCTCGTCCACGGACGAATCTAGGGGCGAGCTCTAAAGCGCCTCTAAAGGTTTGACTGCCGGGGGCTGAGCTTTCTCGGCGAGGGGAATGCGGGCGATGAAGAGGGCGCCGCCGGCACGCGATTCGGCGGCCTCGACGCTGCCCCCATGGGAACTCGCGACGGCGCTGACGATGGCGAGGCCGAGGCCGGTACCGGCGCCGGCTGTGGTGTCGGAGGGGCCGAGGCCGCGGACGAAGCGGTCGAAGACCTGCTTGCGCGCCGGCTCGGGTATGCCGGGGCCATTGTCGGCAACTTCGACCACTGCCTGATCCTTGTCCTCGCGCAGTGTCAGCTCGACACGGGAGCCTGAGGGGGTGTGGCAGATCGCGTTGTCGAGCAGGTTGAGCACCATCCGGTGCAGCTCGTCGCGGCTGCCTTCGACACGGAGGGGGTGGTCGTTGTCGACGCTCAGCTCGCGGTCGCCCATCAGCGGCGCCGCCTCGGCTGCGGCGTCGCCCGCGATCTCCGCCAGGTCGACTCGCCGGTGGGCATCGAGCCGGCCAGCGTCGGCGCGGGCGAGCAGCAGCAGGTCACCGACCAGGCGACCCATCCGGCGCGAGGACCGCAGCGCCGAGTCGACGATCTCCAAATCCTCGGCCTGACCGGTGCCATCGAGCGAGGCCTGCAGCAACTCGAGATTGGCGAGGACGCTGGTCAGCGGCGTGCGCAGCTCATGGGAGGCGTCGGCGACGAACTCCCGTTGCCTCTGCATCACTCCCTCGCGTTCGGTGCGGGCGGCATCGAGCGAGCGCAGCATCTCCCCGAGGGTGCGAGCCAGCTCGCCCACCTCGTCGTCGGCCTTCGGCTCGGGCATCCGCTGGGATGGATCTTGGGTGGCCGCAATCCCCCTAGCGGCCGCGGTCAGCGAGGCGATCGGCCGCATCGCCCGGCCGGCGATGGCGACACCGGCGAATATCGCGAGCAGGGTGCCGCCGAGGATGCCGCCGGCAATCAGCAGCCAGACGCGCTCGATGGTCGCCTCGACGTGGTCGAGGCGACGCCCGTACTGGACATACCCCGTGACGACGCCGGCTTCGGAGCTGATCGGTTCGGTCGCGACCCTCATCCCGTGGAAGTCGGTCACGCCGCGCTTGACCGGCCCCAGGCGGGGTGCGTCCTCGTTGGCCGTGATCAGGTTGCCTTCGACGTCATAGATTCGCGCCGAGGCGTCATCGGGAAGAACAAAGGCGTTCAGCTGGGGGACTTTCCTCGCTTCAGGCTCGCCGAAGGCGTTGTAGACGACCTGGATCTGGTTGGCGAGAACCTTGACGGCGCTGCTGACTTCGCTGTCGAAGTCGTCGCGGATCCGCTCGGTGGCGATCTTGCCGATCAGCCCGCCGAAGAGCAGCAGGATCGCCAGGGTCAGGGCCGAGGAGACCAGCGCTAGACGCCAGCGCACCGGCCAGGACCTGGGGCGGGGCAGGCGGCGGCGCCGGGGCGAGTCAGGCCTTGAGAACGTAGCCGGCTCCCCGTTTGGTGTGCAGCAGCCGGCCCTCGTCGCCGGCCTCGAGCTTGCGCCTGAGATTGGAGATGAAGACGTCGATGGTGTTGGTCGCGGCCATAGGGTCATAGCCCCAAACCTCGTCGAGCAGGCGCTCGCGGGAGACGACGAGCCGCTCGTTGCGCATCAGGAACTCCAGCAGCTCGAACTCCCGGTTGGTCAGCTCGATCTCGCGCTCGCCGCGGCGCACCTCGCGGGTGTCCGGGTTGAGCGTCAGATCGGCCACCTCCAGGGAGGCGGCTCCACGCGGCGGCCGCCGCCGCAGCAGCGCCCGGATCCGCGCCAGCAGCTCCTTGCGCTCGAAGGGCTTCGCCAAGTAGTCGTCGGCGCCGCTGTCGAGGCCGGACACGCGGTCCTCCGTCTCGGCCCGGGCGGTCAGCATCAGGATCGGCACGTCGCCGTCGCTGCGCAGCCGCCTGCAGACCTCGATTCCATCCATGCCGGGCAGACCAAGGTCGAGGACGACGAGGTCGGGGACGAAGCCGGCGGCGACGTCGAGCGCCTCGACCCCGTCGCCGGAGGTGCGAACTTCGTATCCCTCGTTGCGGAGCGACCGACGGAGGACGTCGGCGATGTCGACGTCGTCCTCGACAATTAGGACTCGACCGCCCGCTTGGTCCACTTCAGAGAGCACAAAGCGATGGTAGCTGCGGAAATCGCCGCTCCGCGCGACTTTTAGGGCGAATTTAGCTCGCAGGGGTGCGGGCCTCCGCGTCGAAGGGGAGCCCATGTTCGTGCGCAAGAAGCGAGGCGGGGCGACCCGCCGAGGCAAAGCTGCCTCCAAGCGGAAGCCGAAAGCGAAAGGCGGGGCGAAGGGTGGTCTGCGTCTTCCCGCTGCTCTGGAGCAGCGCCACCTCGACCTGATCGCGCTCTTTCTCGTTGCCTTCAGCGTCTACCTGATCTTCGTCCTCTTCTTCGGTTGGGAAGGGGGCAAGGTTGGCTACGGCGTGGAAACAGCGCTCACCTACCTCTTTGGCGAGATCGGCGCCCGCATCGTCACCGTCCTGCTGCTCGCCGTCGGCGGGATGCTGCTGACGGGGACCTCGGTCTCGGCCCTGGCACGGGGCCTGGGACGCGGTCTCCGCGCGATCTTCCGCAGCGCCTTCGCCGGTGGCGACGCGGCCGCCCGCACCGTCGCCAAGACCCACGCGGACTGGCGCGAGCACCGCGAAGCCCGCGCCGAGGCCGCCACTCTCGCCGGCCAGACCGACGTGATGAGCTCCTATCCCGAGGAGGACGAGGACTTTGAACCGACGGTCGCCCTGGCCGAGGAGGACGATTTCGATTCCCAGGTCTTTGACGCCCAGGCCGACGCCGATACCGAGACCCACGTGCTCCCGGCCGAGGACGACGCCGAGGAGCCACCGCAGAAAGTGGAGCTGCAGAACTACGACTCCGCCCACGCGGTCGCCGTGGTTGGTGAGGGGGATAGGGCTCACGCCGGCCTGACCCCGATGGGCTCGAAACGGGGCGTGACGATGTCGGAAGAGATCAACTACCGGCCGCCCTCCCCGAAGCTGCTCGAGCGCGGCAAAGGGGAGAAGGGGCCCGATCCGCGCGATCACGAAGCGGTCGGCCGCAAGCTGGTCGAGACGCTCGGCCACTTCGGGGTCGAGGCGAAGATCGTCGGCATCGTCAGCGGCCCGCATGTCTCCCGCTTCGAGCTGCGGCTCGCCCCCGGGACCAAAGTCAAGAAAGTCACCGAGCTCGCCAACGACATCGCCTACGCGCTGGCCTCGACCGACATCCGCATCCTGGCGCCGATTCCCGGCAAGCAGGCGGTGGGAGTCGAGGTCCCCAACCGCACCCGCAAGATGGTCCGGCTCGGCGACATCTACGCCGGCCGCCCGGAGAAGACCTCGCCGCTGGTCGCCTGGCTCGGCAAGGGAATCGACGGCCTCCCGGTCTGGACCGACATCGCGAAGATGCCGCACGTGCTCGTCGCCGGCACCACCGGCTCGGGCAAGAGCGGCTGCGTCAACGCGATCCTCTCCTCGATCCTGATGCAGGCGTCGCCGAACGAAGTTCGCCTCGTCCTCGTCGACCCGAAGCAGGTCGAGCTCAACCACTACGAGAACGTCCCCCACCTGCTGACCCCGGTGGTGACTTCGCCGCGACTGGCCGCCAACGTCCTCTCCAACCTGATCGGCGAGATGGAGAGCCGCTACGGGATCATGAGCGAGGCGCGGGCCCGCAACCTCGGGGAACTGAACCGGATCCGCGAAAAGAAGGGTGAGGCGCCGCTGCCGCACATCCTCTGCGTGATCGACGAGCTCGCGGACCTGATGATGGTCGCCCCGGCCGAAGTCGAGGACTCGATCATCCGCCTGGCGCAGAAGTCGCGGGCGACCGGGATCCATCTGGTGCTGGCGACCCAGCGACCCTCCACCGACATCATCACCGGCACGATCAAGGTCAACATCCCCTCGCGGATCGCCTTTGCGGTGTCCTCCCAGACCGACTCGCGGGTGATCCTCGACCAGGGTGGGGCGGAGACCCTGCTTGGCCAGGGAGACATGCTCTTCCGCGGCGCCGGCACCTCGAAACTTTCGCGCGTGCAGGGCGCCTTCGTCACCGAGGACGAGATCGCCCGCATCACCACCCACTGGGCGAAGCAGGGCGAACCGGACTTTGAAGACGAGCTGCTCGAGACCCCGCAGGAGGCCGCCGAGGAGGGACGCGACGACGACTTTGACCCCGACAGCGACGACCTGCTCGACGAGGCGATCCGCCTGGTCGTGCAGACCGAGACCGCTTCGGTGTCGATGGTCCAGCGCCGGCTGCGCGTCGGCTACACCCGGGCTGGCCGCCTGATCGACATGCTCGAGCGCCGCGGCGTGATCTCCGGCTACGAGGGCTCGAAACCACGCCAGGTGCTGATCACCCAGGCCGATCTGCCACGGGTTCTCGGCACGGGCGAGGGCGGTCCCGAGCCGGTCGCCGTCGAGTCCGACAGCGAGGCGTAGTCCGCACTTCGGCCAGGCCGTTCGCGTTCGGTAGCGTCACGTCGCATGATCCGCGCCGGCATCGTCGTCACCGGGACCGAGGTCCTCACCGGTCGGATCTCCGACGCGAACGGACCCTGGCTGTCCGAGCGGCTGGCCGAGCACGGCGTTGAGGTCGCTCACATCCTCGTCGTCGGCGACCGTCCCGAGGATCTCGAGTCGGCACTGCGCTTCATGTCCGGCGAGGGGATGGACCTGATCGTCACCAGCGGCGGCCTGGGGCCCACCGCCGACGACCTCACGGCGGAGATCGTCGGCCGCTTCGCGGGCCGGAAGATGGTCCTCGACGAGGAGATGGAGGGAAAGATCGCCGAGATCCTCAAGGGCTTCGCCCAGCGCTTCCGGCTCGACGAGGAGGCCCTGAGGGAGGCGAACCGCAAGCAGGCGACGGTGCCGGAGGGCGCCGTTCCCCTCGACCCGGTCGGCACCGCGCCGGGTCTCGTGGTGCCGGCAGGCCAGCGGGTCGTGGTCGTCCTGCCGGGCCCGCCGCGGGAGCTGCAGCCGATGTGGGAGGCGGCGATCGAGGTCCGTCAGGTACAGGACGTCCTGGCGCGGGCGACGCCTCTGCGCGGCTACACGATGCGGATGTTCGGCGTCCCCGAGTCGGAAATTGCCAAGAGCCTGCGGGAGATGGAGGCGGAGGGGCTTGAGCTGGACCGGGTTGAGGTGACGACCTGCCTGCGCCGGGGGGAGATCGAGATCGACGTCCGCTACCGCGATGAGGTCACCGGAGTCGCCGAGGCGGTGCGCGACGGGCTGGTGCGACGGCACCGACGCGAGACCTTCAGCCTCGACGGTGAGACGATCGACGCGCAAGTGGCGACCTTGCTGCTCGGTCACCGGCTCGGCCTGGCGGAGTCGTGCAGCGGCGGCCTCCTGGCGGCGCGGATCACCGACCTCGCCGGCGCCTCGGAGTACTTGGCCGGAGGCGTGGTCGCCTACTCGAATGAGGCTAAGGCGGATCTGCTGGGGGTCGACCCGGACCTGATCGAGACGAAAGGGGCTGTCTCGCCGGAGGTGGCCGAGGCGATGGCGATCGGCGCCCTCGATCGATTCGACGCCGATGTGGCCGTCTCGATCACCGGCATCGCCGGTCCCGGCGGAGGAAGCGAGGAAAAACCGGTCGGCTACGTCTGCTTCAACGCTCGCCTTGCCGACGGCACCAGCATCGCCCGCGACCCGGTCATCCCCGGCGGGCGCCTCGACATCCGCGAACGCTCGGCCCTCGTCGGCATGCACCTGCTGCGCATGCTGCTCGGTGACAGGGAAGGCGCGAAGTCGTAGCCGAAAAGTTGCAGAAGGGCGTTGTTCCGCGCGCGCTCGCCTCGTAGCGTGGCCGGCCATGGCGAAGGAGCGACTGAAGAGCCCGCGGGCGCGCCTGTTCGTCGCGCTCGACCTGCCCGCGGAGATGCGGGAGGGAATAGCGGTGTGGGGGAGGGAGGCCCTGGCGGACCCGGCGTTGCGCCCGGTGGCACCGGAGTCGCTCCACGTCACCCTCGCCTTTCTCGGCCACCGGCCGGAGAAGGAGATCGAGCCGATCGCAGAGATCGTACGGGAGAGCGCGGCTCCGGCTCCTTGGGTGGAGCTACGGAACGCCGAGCCGAGGCCGCCGCGGGGAAGGGCGCGCCTCTACGCGCTGCCGGCGATCTCGCCCGGGGCCGAGGCGCTGCAGGAGGGACTCCAGCAAAGACTTGTTGAAGGGGGCTTCTACAAGCCCGAGAAGCGGCCTTTCTGGCCGCATGTGACCGTGGCCCGGGTTCGTCCCGAGGCGCGCGGATCGAGGCGGCCGGCGGTCGTCTCGGAATTGCCGGCGAAGCTGCCGGACGAGCTGTCTGAAGCGCGGATTTGCCGCCGGATGACGCTCTACCGTTCTGAACTCCAGCCGCAGGGTGCGCGATACATCCCGCTGGCCCAAGTCCAGCTGCCCGGATGAGGCAGCAGTGAGGTGATCGAGATGGCAGAGAGAAAAGTGAGCTTGAACGACGTCTCCGCAAAGGAGGCAAAAGCAAAGGACGCCGCCCTGGAGAACGCGGTCGGCGGCATCCGCAAAGAGTTTGGCGAGGGCGCGCTGATGCGCCTGGGCGACAAGGGAACGGTCAAGGTGGAGGCGATCCCGACCGGGTCCCTGGCGCTCGACCTGGCGCTGGGCATCGGCGGCGTCCCCCGCGGCCGAATCGTCGAGATCTTCGGCCCGGAGTCCTCAGGTAAGACGACGTTGGTCAACCACATCATCGCCCAGGCCCAGGCGATGGGCGGCGTCTGCGCCTTCATCGACACCGAGCACGCGATCGACCCCGTCTACTCGCGGGCGATCGGCGTCGACACCGACGAGCTGCTTGTGTCCCAGCCCGACTACGGCGAGCAGGCCCTGCAGATCGCCGACCGCCTGATCGCCTCCGGTGCGGTGGACGTGGTCGCGATCGACTCGGTCGCGGCGCTGACCCCGAAAGCCGAGCTCGACGGCCAGATCGGCGACACCACCGTCGGCCTGCAGGCCCGGCTGATGTCCCAGGCGATGCGGAAACTAGCCGGCAACCTCAACCGAACCAACACCGTCTGCCTCTTCACCAACCAGATCCGGGAAAAGGTTGGTGTCCAGTTTGGCTCGCCGGAGACGCAGCCCGGCGGCCGGGCGCTGAAGTTCTACTCCTCGCAGCGGCTCGACATCCGCCGGATCGAGACCCTGAAGGAAGGGACCGAGGCGGTGGGCAACCGGGTCCGGGTCAAAGTCGTCAAGAACAAGGTGGCCTCTCCATTCCGCCAAGCGGAATTCGACATCGAGTACGGGGTCGGGATCTCCCGCGAGGGCGGCCTGCTGGACTTCGGGATGGAGCAGGACCTGGTTCAGAAATCCGGTTCCTTCTTCTCCTACGGCGAGACCCGCCTCGGCCAGGGGCGCAACAACGCCAAGCAGTTCCTGGTCGACAACCCGGAGCTGGCCCTGGAGATCGAAACCAAGGTCAGGACGGCGCTCGGGATCGATGGCGAGGCAGCGCCGGCGGCCGAGAGCGAGCCCGCTCCCGCTGTGACCGAGGCGAAGGCGGCATAAAGGCCCCTTCGCCTCACGGCGACCACGGCTCGGACCTCTATAGGATCACCGCCGCAACTGATGGATAGCGAGACTCTCTTCTACATCTGCGGCGGCGTCCTTGCCGTTTCGGCCCTGGTCGTCACCTTCCTGGGCCTTAAATCGAAGAACTTCCCCGGGAGGGCATTCCCGCTGGTCGTCGTCTGGTTCGCCGTCTTCGTCGTCGGCGCCTCCACCTTCGCTGTGCGTTACTCCGCCGCCGAGCAGGAGCACAAGGCTCGCGAGCTCGAGGAGGCGGCCAAGGAGATCGAAGAGGGCGAGAGCGTGGGCGGCTTCGAGAACGAAGGCGGCGCGCTCGGCGGGGAACGCGAGGAGGGCGAAGAAGAAGCCGAAGAAGCGGCTGAAGGCTCGATCGAGGAAGAAGAACCTGTCGGTCCGACCGAAGGCTCGCAAGAGGGCAAAGGCGCGCAGACGCCCGCTCCCGGCGGCGCTGAGGAAGGCAAAGGCGAGGACGAAGGCTCCCAGGGCGGCCCCGAAGCCTCGACCACGTTGAAACTGGCAGCCGATCAGACCGCCTTGCTCTTCGACAAAGATGAGCTCAGCGCGAAACCGGGGAAAGTCACGATCGACTTTGACAATCCGTCGGCGATTCCGCACAACGTCGTGATCCTCAAAGACGGCAAAGAGCTGGCCGGTTTCGAACCGATCACCGAAGGCCAAGAAGCGCTCGAGGCGGACCTCGAAGTCGGCAGCTACGAATTCATCTGCAGCGTCCCGGGGCACGCCGACGCCGGGATGAAAGGCACGTTGGAAGTCAAGTAGCGCCGTCGCTAATCTCGTCTGCGCGATGAGCCAGGCGAAGAAGTTCCACGTCACCACCTTCGGGTGCCAGATGAACGTGCACGATTCGGAGCGGATGCGGGGAATGCTGGCTTCGCTCGGGTACGAGGAGGCTCCCAGTCGCGAGGGTGCGAATCTGATCCTCTTCAACACCTGCTCGATCCGCGAGTCGGCCGACAGCCGCTTCATCGCCCACCTCGGCGAGGCGAAACGGCTCAAGACCGAAGACCCCGAGCGGCTCGTCGGGGTCGGCGGCTGCTGGGCCCAGTCGGTCAAGAATGAGGTCTTCGAGCGCTTTCCGTTCGTCGACGTCGCCTTCGGGCCCGGGCAGATCCACAAGCTGGCCGAGTTCCTCAACAGCGACTCACTGACGGCGCAGGGCTACTTCGAGTTCGAGGACTTCTCAGGGCATCTGCCGACCAGGCGCGAGCGCGAGTTCCAGGGCTGGCTGCAAATCTCCCAGGGCTGCAACTGTGTCTGCTCCTACTGCATCGTCCCCTCGACCCGCGGGCGCGAGGTCAGCAGGGACCCCGATGAGCTCGTCGCCGAGGCCGAGGCCCTGGCCGCGGACGGTGTCGTCGAGGTGACGCTGCTCGGGCAGAACGTCAACAGCTACGGACGGGACCTCGCAGCACCGAAGCGGGTCGGCTTCTCCGACCTACTGCGGCGGATCGACGCGATCGAGGGAATCGAGCGGATCCGCTACACCAGCCCGCATCCGAAGGACATGAAGGAGGACGTGATCCGCGCCCACGCGGAGTTGCCGGCTCTCTGCGAGCAGATCCACCTGCCGCTGCAGTCGGGCTCCAGCGCCGTCCTCAAACGGATGCGTCGCACCTACAACCGCCAGCGCTATATGGACCGGGTGGCCCTGATTCGCGAGCACGTGCCCGACTGCGCGATCACCACCGACATCATCGTCGGCTTTCCCGGCGAGACCGAGGCGGACTTCGAGGAGACGCTGGAAGTTGCCGAGGAGGTCGGCTACGACGGTGCCTTCACCTTCATCTTCTCGCCGCGCCGCGAAACCGAGGCGGCGACGATGGACGGACAGCTGCCGCACCCGATCAAGGTCGAGCGGATGGAACGGCTGGTCGAGGTTGTCCAGAGGCGGGCCGCGGAGCGGGCCCAGCGCTTCGTCGGGCGGACGCTGGACGCGCTGGTCGAAGGGACCAGCCGTACCGACGAGACGAAGCTGCGGGGGAGGACCCGGCACGGCAAGGCTGTGAACTTCGACGGTGTCGCGAATCCCGGGGAATTTGTCCCGGTGGAGATCGAATCGGCAACTTCGCAGACGCTAAGCGGGGTCTCGGTGAAGCCCCTCTCGCACCTTCTTTGAACGTCCTCGCGATCTTCGGCCCGACGGGGGTTGGCAAGACCGGTGTGGCCGTTGCCCTTGCCAGGCTCCTGCGGGAGCGGGGGGAGGATCCGGTTGCGATCAACTGCGATGCGCTGCAGGTTTACGAAGGGCTGGAGGTGCTGACGGGGGCGGCCAGCGCCGAGGAGCAGGGACAGTTGGAGCACCGATTGCTCTCCTGCGTGCCGATCTCGTCGGACTTCTCGATTGGCGACTACATGCCGCTCGTGCATGCGGAGATCGACGCGGCGCTGGCGGCGGGGCGGCGGCCGATCGTGGTGGGGGGCACGGGCCTCTACCTGCGGGCGGCGTTGGCGGAGCTGTCGCTGCAGAAAGTTGCGCCGCACTCGGAGGACTCAGAGCTCTGGTCGCCAGAGACGCGCCATCCGACGACGATCTTCGGCCTCGACATGGACCGAGCCCAGCTGTATGAGCGGATCGACGCCCGCACGGAGGCGATCGTCGCCGCCGGCGCCGCCGAGGAGGCCCGCCGCGCCGACAAGCTCGGTCCCGGCCGTACCGCACGCAAAGCGCTCGGCTTCGACGAGCTGCTCGCCGGCGACCTCGAGACGATGAAGAAGCGCTCCCGCAATTACGCCCGCCGCCAGCTCACCTGGATGCGCAAAATCCCCAACCTCGTGGCGATCGACAGGACCGGGTTGAGCGACGGGGAGGTGGCGGAGCGGATCGGGGTACGCTGCCGCGCGTGAAATTCGAGAAGTGGCAGGCGCTGGGCAACGACTACCTGATCTTCGAGCAGGAGCGGCTGCCGTGGGAGCTGACGGCGACGCGGATCGAGTGGCTCTGCGACCAGCACTTCGGAGTCGGGGCGGACGGGATCCTGCTGCTCTCGCACAGCGAGGACTCCGAGCTTGTCGCCGATCTACGGATCTTCAACCCCGACGGCTCCGAGGCCGAGCTCTCCGGCAACGGCGCCCGCGAGGCGATCCTCTACCTGCGCCGCAACGGCTGGACCGACGCCGACGAGTTCACGATCGGCACCGTCGCCGGGCCGATCCGGCCGACGATCACCGGTGAGCTCACCTGCTCGGTCGACATGGGTCGGGCCTCGACGATCTCCAAGGACTTCCCCTCGGGCGGGGAGGACGGTCGCGGCACACTCGAGTCCGGTGGCCGCAGCTGGGAGTTCCAGCACGTCTCGATCGGCAATCCGCAATGTGCGATCGTCGTCGGCGAGGAGCTCGACGAGCTCGACCTCGGGGAGATCGGGCCGGGGATCGAAGGCAACGAGCTCTTCCCGAACCGGACCAACGTCTCCTTCCTGGCGATCGACGGCAGCCGCGTGCGGGCGCGGATCTTCGAGCGCGGGGTGGGGGAGACGCTCTCCTCCGGCACCGGCGCCAGCGGCGCCGCCGTCACCGCCTTCCTCCGCGGCGCCTCCAGCCCGATCACGGTCGAGCTCGAAGGGGGAGAGCTGACGGTCGAGGTCGGCGAGGACCTCGCAGTCCGGCTCGACGGCTGGGCCGAGCCAGTCTTCAGCGGCGAGCTCTCACCGGAGCTGATTCAGGCGCTCGCCGAGCTGGACGGATAGATTTCCGCGCCCATGGGCATCGCCACTCCATCCCGACGCCTGGAGGCAATCCCTCCGTACAAGTTCCAGGAACTCGAGCAGCAGATCGCCGACAAGCGCGCTGCCGGCATCGACGTGATCAGCCTCGGGATCGGCGATCCGGACGAACCGACCTATCCGCACGTAGTCAAGGCGATGCAGGAGGCGGTCGAGAACCCCGCCTACCACCAGTACCCGAGCAACCGCGGGCGCGATGAGTTCCGCCAGGGCATGGCCGACTTCTACGAGCGCCGCTTCGGCGTCGAGATCGATTCGAAGTCCGAGGTGATTCCAGCGATCGGCGCCAAGGAGTGCATCTACAACCTCTGCTTCGCCTTCCTCGACCCCGGCGACGTCGCCCTCGCCTCGGATCCCGGCTACCCCGTCTACACCGGCGGCCCGATCCTCGCAGGCGCCAAGGCCGAGCTACTGCCGCTGGTGCCCGAGCTCGGCTTCGCCCCCGATCTCAGCGCCGTCCCCGCCGACGTCGCCGCCCGGGCGAGGTTGATGTTCATCAACTACCCGAACAACCCGACCGGCGCGGTGGTTCCCGAGGGCTTCTTCGAGATGGTCGTCTCCTTCGCCAAAGAGCACGAGATCCTCGTCGTCCACGACAACGCCTACTCGGAGACGACCTACGACGGCTACGTCGCCCCGAGCTTCCTCGCTACGCCTGGCGCTAAGGAGGTCGGCGTCGAGGTCTTCTCGCTCTCCAAGGGCTACAACATGACCGGCTGGCGCTGCGCCGCGATCCTCGGCAACGCCGAGGCGATCCAGACCTACTGGCGGCTGAAGACCAACGTCGATTCCGGTCTCTTCGAGGCGATCCAGATGGCCGGCGTCGCCGCGCTGGAGGGACCGAGCGGTCCGCTGGAGCGGATGAACCAGACCTACACCCGGCGCCGCGACCTCGTCGTCTCCGCCCTACGGGAGATCGGCGTCGAGGTCCCTTCGCCGAAGGGGACGATCTACGTCTGGGCGCCCGTCCCCGAGGGCCACACCTCGACCTCCTTCTGCGAGCTGGTACTGGAGGAGGCCGCCGTCGTGATCTCGCCCGGCTCGATGTACGGGCCGAGCGGCGAGGGCTTCTTCCGCATCGCCCTCACCGCTCCAGACGAGCGGATCGAAGAGGCGGTCGAGCGGATGCGCAAGCACCTCTCCTGAGTTTCGCTCGCCAGGTCTGCCCTAACGCGCCACCGCTCCCGCCAGCGCGACACGTCCCTGCGCGGCGCCGCCCCGGCGGTGGGTCCAATCGGTGAAGGTCGTGCTCCAAGCGGCCTCGGCGAGGCGCGCCTGGCCGGCTATCGAGGGGTGGAAGTAGTCCGCCGTCGGGCCCACGGTGACGACGGTGGCGACGTCAGCCGCGGTGAAGCCCGAGTTGAAGACGGCGTAGTCGTCCCAACGGCAGCGCTTGAATTCGGCGCAGACTTCCTCCAGGGCTTCGTTGTAGGCGATCACCTGGGCGCGGAAGGCCGCCCGCCGTTCTTCGTCGGCCACCTCGGTCGAGAGCGCGTTGGCGAGCAGCCCCTGGCAGACGTTGAACGCCTGCCAGCGGGCCAGAGCGTTCGGGTCGACCGGGTCGGTGAAGATGGTGCGCAGCTGGTTGATGTCGGGGATGCTCATCAGCTGGATGTAGACCTTGGGGTTAGCGGCGACCAGGGTCTCGAGCGCGGCCCGGACCTGCTCGCGGAACGTCTCGGTGGGGGTGGGGGTCGAGGCGCAGGCGTCGTTGGCGCCGATCTCGATCAGGACAAAGTCGGGGTCCTGGGTCGCGGCGAGCTGGGCTTGGGCCAATAGATCCACCGCGCGGGCGCCGGAGACCGCGTCGTTGTAGGCGACCAGCTCACCCGGGGAGGCGCCGTCGAGCCGTTCCCGGAAGCTGTCCACCAGGGGGCTCGTCCCGGTAGCCCAGGAATTCTGCGGACAGTCGAGGGAGGGGCCGGTCGGGCACCCCGGACCACCGGAGTTGAAGGCGCGGGTGATCGAGTCGCCCAGGGCGGCCATCACCCGCGGCGGCTTGGTCGCCGCGGCCGGGCCGGCCAGCAGCAACAGACAGATCGACAGTGCCAGTAGTGCGGCGGCGCCGCGGCGCAGCCTCGAAATCGCGACCATCCCTCGTCCTCCTTGTCCCTGGGCTCCCTAGCTGGGTTCCAGATACCCGGGGCGAGGGGACATAACACCGCAGAGTTCAGGCGGGGGTGGCTTCGCGCTCGGCTTTCTTGCGCCAGTAACGGTCGAGCCCGGACCACTGGTAGGCGGTGGGGACCGCCTGCAGGACCTCCTCGACCGTGCCCTCGCCGGTCCCTTCCTCGGCGAGCTGACGGCGGATCCGGGCCTCGTTGTCGGCGTCGTAGGCCTCTTTGGTCATCTGGCGCGCCAGCTCGGCCTCTTCGCGCAGTTTCGCCCGCACCTTCTCGATGTGCCCGGGGACGTCGTCCTCGATCGCGCCGAAATGGGTGAGGGCGAGGCGCTGGGGGGACCAGGCCGCGACGGTGTCCAGCGACTGCTCCCAGGTCTCGACGTCGATGTCGGGCGGGGGAGTGGGGGGCACGATCAGGTTCGAAGGCGGGATGCGGCAGGCGGCGACGTCGCCGCAGAAGGCGGTACCGCTCTCCTCGTGGAAGTAGCAGACGTGATGAGAGGCGTGGCCGGGGGTGTAGGCGACCCGCATGCCGTGGACGTCCTCGCCGCCCCGAAGGACCCTGACATTCCCCTCTGGCACCGGCAGGATCTCCCCCCAGAGGTAGGTGAGCTTGTCGCCGTAGAGCCGCTCGGCGCTCGCCAGCAGCTTCGACGGGTCGACGAGATGTGGCGCCCCGCGCTCGTGCACGTAGACCTCGAGGTCGGGCCAGCGGCGCACCATCGCTCCGGTCGCGGCGGCGTGGTCGAGGTGGATGTGGGTCAGCAGCAGCGCCTGCGGCCGCTCGTCGCCCAGCGCCTCCAGCACCGTGGCGAGGGAGGACTCGGGACCGGGATCAACCAGAACGCCGTCTACATCCCAACAGCCGATCACGTGCGGCCGCCCCAGATGCTTGACGTCGATCAGGCGCACCGGCGCAGCTTATGGATCAGTCGACGTTGCCGGCGGCGACTCGGCCTTCGGCCAGGAGCATCGCCCGCAGGCCCTCCTCAAGGCCTCGCGGCTCGTAACCGAGCTCCTGCCGCGCCTTCTCGTAGCCGGCCCAGAAGGTGACGCCGTCGGCAGAGGAGATCATCTCGCGCAGGTTCGGTGGCTGTCCCATCATCTTCCCGACGAGCGGTCCGATCGGGGTCAGGACCTTCAGCAGCGGGGTGGGGATCGCGCCTCGCGGCGGCTTGCGGCCGGCCACGTCGGCGACCACGCCGAGCGCCTCGCGCATCGTCGTCGCCGGCCCGCTGATCACGTAGGCCTCACCCGTCCTGCCCTTGTCGAGGGCGAGGAGGATGCCGGTGGCGATGTCCTCGACGTGGGTGAGGCAGATGCCAAGCTCCGGAAACGGCATCAGCGGCATCTTCCCCGCGAGGAACTGGTCCAACAGCTGGCCGACCGAGGAAGTGTCGCCGGGGCCGTAGACGCCGCCGGGCTGCACGATCACGCAGGGCAGGCCATCGGAGATCAGGCGCTTCGCCACCTGGTGCGCCTCCCACTTCGTTTCCTCGTAAGCGGAGGTGAAGTCCTTTGCGGGGTGCTCGTAGGACTCGTCGACGATGCGGCCGTGGGTGTTGCCGAAGACGCCGACGGTGGAGACGTAGACGACCTTGGGGATGCCCAGCTCCTTCGCCGCGCCGAGCACCCGCTCGGTGCCGCCGACATTGGCCTCGCGCATCGCCGGTCGCTCGGAGGCCGGGATGCCGACCTCGTAGACGGCGGCCGCGTGGATCACCGCATCGCAGCTCGCCATCCCTCTGCGGATCGCCCCTACGTCGCCGAGGTCGCCGCCGACCAGCTCGCATTCCATCTCGCGCAGCGCCGCTCCCTTGGCCGGGCTGCGGACGAGGCAGACGACCTGATCGCCGCGCTCGCGCAGCTGGCGCACGACCTCGCCGCCGATGAAACCGGTCCCGCCGGTGACGAACACCTTCACGGGGTCACCCTACGTCTTGGACCCGGCGCTTACAATTCCTCTGAGTGCAGAATTCGAGAAACGGCAGAACTACCGAGACCCGCTACGGGGGGTCGAGCAATGGCGCCGGCATCTCGAACCGCAGGGCCCGCCAGCGCGCGCTGGCGATCGGCATCGTCGACGGGCGTCAGGAGGGTGAGCCGCTGGCGGAGCTGAAAGAGCTGCTCCGCACGGCGGGCGTCGCCACCGCCGGCGTCGCCACCCAGCAACGCCCGAAACCCGATCCCGACCGCTACTTCGGCCGCGGCCGCCTGCAGGAGCTGAAAGGGGAAATCGCCGCTGTCGGCGCCAACCTCGTCGCCTGCGACGACGAGCTGGCCCCGAGGCAGGAGAGAAACCTCGAGAGCGCATTAGGAGTGCCGGTGATCGACCGCACCGCCGTCATCCTCGACATCTTCGCCGACCACGCTCACTCCGCCGAGGGCAAGCTCCAGGTCGAGCTGGCGCAGCTGGAATACAACATGGCCCGCATGCGGGGCCTCTGGACCCACCTCGAGCGCCTCGGAGCCGGGCGCATGGACGGCGGCATCGGCACCAGAGGGCCGGGGGAGACCCAGATCGAGACCGACCGCCGGCTCGCCCGCAACCGGATCGCCGCCCTGCGTCGCCGACTGGCACGGCTCGAGCAGAACCGCGGCGTCATGCGCGCCCGTCGCGAGAGCTCCTCGCTGCCGCAGGTCGCCCTCGCCGGCTACACCAACGCCGGCAAGTCGACGCTGCTGAACGTGCTAACGGGCGCCGAGGTGGAGGTGCGAGACCGCCTCTTCCACACCCTGGACCCGACCACGCGCACCTTCGAGCTCTCCGGGCGCGAGTACCTGCTGACCGACACCGTCGGCTTCATCGAAAAGCTGCCCCACCAGCTGGTCGAGGCCTTCAAGGCGACCCTGGAGGAGACGGTCTCCGCCGACCTGATCCTCCACGTCGTCGACGCCTCCTCTCCCGAGGAGCGCCGGCTTGCCGACATGCAGGCGGTGGACGAGGTACTGGAGGAGATCGGGGCGGGGGACAAGCCGCGGCTGCTGGTCTTCAACAAGGTCGACCTCCTGAGCGAGGAGGAGCGGCGCGAAAGCGAGCTCGACCACCCCGACGCGGTCCTGATCTCCGCCCAGGAGGGGGAGGGTCTGGAGGCGCTGCGGGAGCGAATCGAGGCTGCCTTCGAGGAGAGGCTGACCGAGGTCGAGCTGCTGATTCCCTACTCGGAGGGCGGACGCCTGCATGAGCTGCACGAGGTGGCGGGCGACCTGAAGCGGACCGACCGCGAGGACGGGGTGCTGGTTCAAGCGAAGGTGCCCGCCGCCGAGATGCACCGCTTCAGCGATCTCGCGGTTGCCTGAGCGCATATAGGCTCCGCGCCGTGGAGCTGCCGGTGATCAAGTTGAAAGAAGGGGCGCAGATGCCCTCCCGCGCTCATCAGGGAGATGCGGGGCTGGATCTCTACGCCTGTGAGTCCGCTCATATCGGACCGGGGGAGCGGTGGGGGGTCGGAACCGGGGTGGGGGTCGAGATCCCCGCGGGGCACGCCGGCCTGGTTCTGCCGCGCTCGGGCCTTGCCCGCGATCACGGGATCGGGCTGGTCAACGCGCCTGGGCTGATCGACTCCGGCTACCGCGGCGAATTGCGGGTCCTGCTGCTGAACACGGACCCCGCCGAGACCTTCCGGGTCGAGCCCGGCGACCGCATCGCCCAGCTGGTCATCACGCCGATCGCCACGCCCGAACCGGTCGAGGCGCCGGCGCTCAGCGACTCGGTGCGGGGCGAGGGCGGCTTCGGGTCCTCGGGGCGCTAGCGCCCCGCAGCGCGTCGAGCCGATTCGTGGGCGGCGGCCTCGAGCTCGTTTGGGAGCGGCTCCAACTCGGGGCGGGTCCCGCAGCGGCGCTCCAGCGCCAGGGCGATCAGGTGGTCGGCCAGCCAGGCGTTCTTCGGCAGCAGCGGGCCGTGGAGGTAGGTGCCGATCACGTTGTCGCGCTTGACCCCCTCGTAGCCGTCGCGGTCGTTGTTGCCGTGACCTGACACGACTTGCCCCAGAGGCGTGGCGTCGCTGCCCAGATAGGTGCGGCCGCCGTGGTTCTCGAAGCCGGCGATCAACCGGGGGCCGGCCCCCAGGTCGGCTTCGATCGCGACGTTGCCGATCAGGCGCGGCCCGGGCTCGCGCACCGTCTCCAGGTCGGCGATCCCAAGGCCGGGCAGGGTCTCCTCGCCCATCTGGTAGCTGTGGCCGAGCAGCTGGTAGCCGCCGCAGACCGCCAGCAGCGCGGCGCCGTCGTCGGCCGCCGCCGTCAGGGCCTCCTGCTTGGTCGCGACCATGTCCGCGGCCACCGCCTTCTGGTCGCGGTCCTGGCCGCCGCCGACGTAGAAGAGGTCGTGGGCGGCCGGGTCAACCGGGTCGCCGGGGCCTGCTCCCTCATGTGCGAAGCCGATCCCACGCCACTCGCACCGCCGCTGCAAGAAGAGGATGTTGCCGCGGTCGGCGTAGATGTTCATCTGCTCGGGATAGAGACTGAGGACTCGGAGCTCCATCAGCTGCCCCTCTGCAGGAGGACGACGAGGGAACCGACGTGGGCCTCGGTCTCCGGAATGATGCGGCGACCGGCCGGCGCGAAGCCGGCGGCCTCAGCCGCGGCCTCGAGCTCGTCGGCGGAGAGGGCGCGAAGCTGGATCTCGTCGTCCTCGTCGCGGAGCTCGCCGGTCGGGGAGACGGTCTGACGCAGGCGCCGCAGGACGATCCGGCCGTTGGTCGTGGCGGCGGCGACGGGAAGGCTCGAGTAGACCCAGCCATCGATCTCCCGGACGTCCGGAAGCGGCAGCAGCGCCGAGTCCGAGGGCGGAAGGCTCTCAACGATGGCGGCGGCGAGCAGTCCTCCAGGTCGCAGCGCAGCCGCAACGCTCTCCAGACAGAGCTGGAGGTCGGCGCCGTTCGGCAGCAGCTGCAGGAACTGCATCGGGGCCAGCGCCAAGGCGACCGGCTCGGGCAGCTCGAAGTCGCGCCCGTCCGCCGCGATCGGCTCCACCTCAAGGTCGCCGGCGCGCGCAGCGAGGGTTGCGAGAAGGTCGGGGTCCAGGTCCACTCCGTAGACCCGGCAGCCGCGTGCCGCCAGATGCATCGCGACGCGCCCGGTCCCGCAGCCGAGCTCGACGACGGGACCGCCGCGGCGCTCCGCCAGCTCCTCCCAGAGGGGGAGGTCGGCGCGGTAACCGCCGCACTCGACGTCGTGCCAGATCGCCGTCGCTGTGGCGTTCATCGCCAGAACTCCCTCGCGAGACCGCGGTCGGCGAGCAGCTTGCGCAGTTCGAGCAGGGCGGTGTAGGTGGGGAGGGCGAAAAGGCGCCCCTCGGCCCGCTCCACGGCGGCGTCGAGCGAGGTGCCGATTCCCGGCACCACCTCGATCGTCTCCTCTGGCCAGCCGGCGTACTTCAGCCGCAGCGCCATCTCCGGCGCCCGGGTCCCCGAGCAGACGACCCGCCTGACGCCGCCGGCGAGCAGCTCGAAGTCGGCGTCCCAGATCCAGGAGGCGTCGCGGCCGTCGGCGATGCGGTCGTTGAGGGCGATCCAGAGGTCGATCCCTTTTCCCTGGCTCTGACCCTCGCGACTCTCGAGCATCAGCGTCCGCAGTACCTCGTTCGCCCCCGCCGGGTTCTTGATCAGCAGGATCGAGACCGGCACGCCGCCCACCTCGATCGTCTCCACCCGGCCGAAGGCGGCGCGCATCTCCCCGAGCGCGGAGGCGATCCGCTGCGCCGACACGCCGAGGCGAAGTCCCGCTGCTACCGCCGCCAGAGCGTTGTAGACGTTGTAGAGGCCGGGGAGGGGGAGATCCAGCTCGATCTCTCCGGAAGGGATTCGAACCCTCGTTCTTGACCCCTCCATCCCGCGAAGCTCGATCTCGGTTGCCGCCACCTCGGGCCGCGGCCGCTCGGCTCCGCAGTTCGGGCAGGAGTAGTGGCCGAGGTGTCCGACGAATGCACGGGCGTAGGTGTAGGGGTGGCCGCAACGACGGCAGTGCTTGGCGTCGAAGGCGTGCTGCAGCTCCGGCAGTGCCTGCGAGGTGTCCTCGATCCCGAAGTAGAGGACGCCGTCGCGGCGCGCTCCGTCCTCGTCGCGGCCGAGATCGGCGATGAGAGGGTCGTCGGCGTTGAGGACGAACCCGGTGCGCCCGACCCGCGCCGCAACCGTCTTCGCCCAGTCGTCGGCCAGCGCCTCCATCTCGCCGTAGCGGTCGAGCTGGTCGCGGAAGAGGTTGCCGAGGACGATCAGCGAGGGATCGAGCTGTTCGGCCACCCGCGGCAGCCAGGCCTCGTCGACCTCGAACAGGCCCTCGTCGCCCTGCTGCTCGAGCAGCGCCGTCGCCACGCCCCAGGTCATGTTCGAGCCGGCCCGGTTGTGGATCGGGTGGCGGCCGTCGGCGGCGAGGATCGCGGCGATCATCCCGGCCGTAGTCGTCTTGCCGTTGGTGGCGCTGACGATCGCCGTGCCGCGCTCCAGGCCGCCGCCGAGCCGGGCGATCGCTTCCGGCGCCATTCGCAGCAGGACGCGGCCCGGCAGCGTGGTGCCGCCGCCCCGGCCGCTGGCGCGGCTGGCGGCGCCGATCGCCCGCGAGACGGCGACCTTCGCCCCGAACAGGGCACCGCTGTCGTTCCCGTTCCTAGCCATTGGCCTCGGGCCCCGCAGGGGGAACGATGATCGAGAGGCAGCGCGGCAGCACCCGCAGCGAGACCGGCAGGTCGGTGAGGTGGTCGCCGTCGGCGTAGACGGGGAAGGGGCGGCTGGCGTCGAGCTCAAGCCGGGCGGCCCGGAAGACGCTCACCTCTTCCTTACCGAGGTGGGCGCCCTTGAGCACGTCGCGCAGGCCGAGGAGGAAGCGCAGCTTGCCGCCCTCGCCGATCGAGACGACGTCGAATTCGCCGTCGTCCAGCTGCGCGTCCGGGGCGATGTACATGCCGCCGCCGTAGACGCTGTTGTTGGCGACAGCGACGAAGTAGCCGCTGATCCGTTTGCGTTCCTCGCCGACAGCGAGGGTGAAGCGGGCAGTACGCCAGCCGATCAGGGTTCGCATCATCGAGTAGGCGTAGACGGAGTTCCCGCGCAGCCAGTGGGTTTCGTTGGCGAGGCGGTTGCATTCGGAGTCGAAGCCGATGCTGGCGATGCCGAGAAAGCGCTTGCCGTTGGCCTCGCCGACGTCGATCACCTTGCGCTGGCCGGCGAGGAGCGCCGCGACCGCCGCCTCAGGCTCGGTCGGGATGCCGAGGGCGCGGGCCAGATCGTTGCCGCGCCCGGCCGGGATCAGCCCTAGAGGCGCCTCCGAGCCCGCCATCGCTCCGCCGACCGCGCCGAGCAGGCCGTCGCCACTGACCACCACCGGCACCTCGCCAAGTTCGACGGCCCGCAGAGCCAGCTCGGCGCCGTGGTCGAGGCTGCGCGTCTTCTCGACCCTGAAGATTGCCCGGCGCGCGTCCAGCGCCGCCCCGATCCGCGGCAGCAGCTTCAGCGTCTTCCCGCCCGCCGAGGAAGGGTTGACGATCAGGGTCAGCGGCGTCCCGGAAAGCTCCATCAGGCCCAGCCTAGAGGGCGAGGCCGGGGGCGCCGCCGCCGCTCAGGCGGAAGACAGAGAAGCTGCCGTCGCCGGCCTGCTGGGACCAGATCTCCTCGAATTCGAGCCGGCGAAGGCGGGCCCGCAGGAGCCTGCCGCGGAACCCAGGAGTCGCCCGCGGGCACTCGGTCGAGGCGAGGACGAGGAAGCCACCCGGTCGCAGCACTCGCGCCGCCTCGGCGCCGGGCGGGCGGACGTCGAGGGCGGCCAGCAGGTCGAAGTGGTCGCCGGGGAAGGGAAGGGATCGGGGGCTGCCCTGCTTGAAGGCGATACGGCCCTCGGGGTCGAGCCCGACGCGGTCAACGGCCCGCCGCACCGCCTCCGGCGAGCGGTCGATGCCGCGAACGCGGGCGCTTGGGAACTCGCGCGAGAGGAAGAGCGCGCCCTCGCCCTCGCCGCACTCGATCTCGAGGATCCGCTCCGGATGCCCGACGTGGAGGACCGCGGCGGCAAGCGGAGTCAGCAGGGGGGAGGACGGCACACCCTGATCGTAAGTCGCGCAGACGAATCGTCTTTGCTCAACTTCGATTAGGGTTCGCCGTCATGGAGCAGCAGCCGGATCGTCGCTGGATCGTCCTCGTCGTGTTCGCGGTGGTGGCCGTCGGCATCGTCGCCGCCGTCCTGATCTCGAACGGGGGGTCAGATGACGAGTCCAGCTCGACCTCTGCGTCGTCCACCGAGAAGGCCGACGATGGCGGCTGCAAGAAGGTCGAGGCGCCGAAGCCGAAGAAAGTCAGCTTCGAGAAGCCGAAAGAGGTTCTGAAGCCCGGCGAGACGGCGACGGCTGTGGTCAAGACCAGCTGCGGGACCTTCGAGATCGCCCTCGACACGAAACGGGCGCCGAAGACCGCCAACTCCTTCGCCTTCCTCGCCGAAGAAGGCTTCTACGACGACATCACCTTCCACCGAGTCGCTCCCGGTTTCGTGATCCAGGGCGGCGACCCCCTGGGGAACGGCCTGGGGGGGCCGGGCTACACCGTCGACGAGAAACCGCCCTCGAACCTCTCCTACACCAAAGGCGTGGTGGCGATGGCCAAGAGCTCGGCTGACCCGCCCGGCCGCTCCGGCAGCCAGTTCTACGTGGTCACCGCACCCGACGCCGGCCTGCCGCCCGAATACGCGCTCGCCGGGAAGGTGAGCGAGGGCTACGCGACGGTCGCGAAGATCGAGAAGCTCGGGACCCCGGAAGAAAAACCGAAACAGACGGTCCTGATCGAAGAAGTCACGATCGAGCGCGGGTAGGCGTCCCCGCTAGTCCCGGCTAAGCTCGATGAGTGGCCAAGCCTGACGTCGGCGATCCCGCCCCGGATTTCGAGCTGCCCGGCACGGGCGGCAAGACCTACCGCCTCTCCGACTACCGCGGAAGCAACCTCGTCCTCGCCTTCTATCCAGGCGACGCCACGACCGTCTGCACCAAGCAGTTCTGTTCCTACCGGGACCAGGGCGAGCGCCTCGACGCCCTCGACGCAGCTGTCCTCGGCATCTCGCCCCAGTCAGTCGACTCCCACGAGCACTGGGTCAAAGAGCAGGAACTGAACGTGCCGCTGCTGGCCGACGAGGACCTCGCGGTCGCCAAGCGCTACGGCGTCACCGGCTGGATCGGGCCGCTGGCGCGCCTCACCGAGTTGAAGGACGCGCCCGGCGGGCGCTACGTGATGCGGGCGATCTTCGTCATCGACGGCGAGGGGGTGGTGCGCCACCGGACCGTCTCGCGCACCGGCACCTCCTACGAGTCGGTCGAGGACCTCGAGCGCGCGGTCGCCTCGATCGCTTGATGTCGGTCCAAGCCGACGCTTTCGCCATTGGGCTGGATCCGGTTCTTCGCGGTAAAGCGGAGGGGCAGGGGCCGCCGGTCGTCCTCTGCCATGGCATTACCGCGACGCGGCGCTACGTCCTGCATGGCTCGCGCGCGCTGATGCGCGCGGGGCACCGGGTGATCGCCTACGACGCCCGCGGCCATGGGGAGTCCGGCTCAGCGCCGGTGGGGGAGGGTTATGGATACCCGGAGCTGCTCGCCGACCTGGAGCGGATCGTGGACGCCCAGGTGGGCGAGGACCGATTCCTGCTCGGCGGCCACTCGATGGGCGCCCACACCGCGGTCGCCTACGCCTTGCGGCATCCGGAGCGGCTGGCGGGGCTGGTCGTGATCGGGCCTGTCTACACGGGCAGCATCGAACCGGCCTCGCTCGATTACTGGGATGGCCTGGCGGCGGCACTGGAAGCAGACGGCGTCGACGGTTTCGTCGCCTACATCGGTGAGCGGCAGGGAATCGACTCACGCTGGCGCGACTCGGTCCTGCGCTTCACGCGCGAGCGGATGCTGCGGCAGCGGGATCTGGGAGCTTTGGCGCAGGCGTTGCGGGAGGTGCCGCGCTCGCGGCCGTTCGACTCCCTGGCCGATCTGGAGGACCTCGAGGTGCCAGCTCTGGTCGTCGCCAGCAATGACGCCGCCGACCCGGGACACCCCTACGCGACGGCCGCAACCTACGCGGGGGCACTGCCACGGGCGGAGCTGATCAGTGAGAAGGAGGGGGAGTCACCCCTTGCCTGGCAGGGCGGCAAGCTCTCGCGGGCGCTAGCAGGATTTTACGAAAAGGCTTTATCTTCATTCGATGGCAACTGAGCAGGGACGCCTGCATCAGCTAGTCGCGGTGGCCGGCGCGGTCATCGCGGCAGCTGTACTCATGCTCGCCTTCACCTCCTGCGGGGGCGGCGGGAGCGACGAGAGCAAAGAGATCAAGCTGAAGGGCGTCGCCGCTGTGAACAAGTTCCTCGCGGGGTACCCCCAAACCGCCGCGGTCATCGGCGACCCACAGGCCCCTGTCGAAACGGTCGAGTACGCCGACTTGCAGTGCGTGGCCTGCAAACGCTACGCCGAACATAGCCTGCGGCCGGTCCTCGAAACGCAGGTCAAACAGGGGTCGACCCGGATCGACTTCCGGTTCATGGTCACTGTCGGTGAGGAATCGAACCCAGCCGGTGCCGCCGCCTACGCCGCCTCCCTGCAGGGACGAGGGTGGAACTTCATCGAAATCTTCTACCGAAACCAAGGAAAGGCGAACTCGGGCTACGCGGCCGATGACGACTTCCTCGAAGCAATCGCCGAAGCCGCCGGCGTGAAGGACCTCGACAAATGGAACACGGATCGCGCCAACTCGACGGAATGGGTCGAAGAAAACACAGAAGAAGGACACAACGAGGGATTCAGACGAGCGCCCTCATTCACGGTGCGGGGGCCCAAGCTGAACGAAGAGCTCGAAAGCGTGGGTACCTCACCCTCGACCAAGGCTCTGGAAGAAGCGATCGAAGGGGCTCATTAGGACCTGGGGGCGCTAAGCGGCCATTTATCCCGAGGCCATATCTTCATCCCGATGAATCTGCCGGATGAGGGCATCCTCCGCCGCCTGATCGCCTTCTTCGCCGCCCTTGGGATCGGGATCGCCGCCTACATCGCAATCGCCGAGGCCGGCGGGGACGCGCCGGCCTGCATCGTCGGCAGCGGTGGTTGCAAGACCGTTGCCGAAAGCTCCTACTCGCACCTGGCCGGCGTGAACATCGCGGTCTTCGGGGTTGTGGGTTACGCGTTGCTGCTGGCCAGCTCTTTCTTCGCCAACGATGCGGCGCGGTTCGGCGGCTTCCTGATCTCCCTCAGCGGCTTCGGCTACAGCGTCTTCCTGACCTACCTGGAGATCTTCAAGATCGAGGCGATCTGTCAGTGGTGTGTCGGCAGCGCGATCGTGATGACGATCCTGCTCCTGCTCAACGCGACGCGCTTGATTGGCTACGCCGGCGAGGAAGAGGGCTTGTCGCGTGCGGGCTGACCCAGAGCGCCGGGCGCGCCTGTTGCAGATGGCCGCCGGCGCGGGGTTCCTGGCGCTGGCGATCGTTCTGGTCCTGATTGTCGTCAACGCCTCCAGTGGAGGTAGTGGCGGCGACACCAAGCTCGAGGGCGTGGTTGAGGTCGATCGCCTCCTGGAGGGCATACCCCAGCAGCAACTCGTGCTGGGAGAGACCGAAGCCCCCGTCGAGTTGTTCGAGTACGGAGACCTCCAGTGCCCGGTCTGCAAGGGCTATGCGGAGGAGATTCTGCCTCCGATCATTGAAGGGATGGTCAGGCAGGGCAAGGTCAAGCTGGCCTTCCGCAACCTGACGATCATTGGCGAGGAATCGGTCGCCGCCGGCGCGGCCGTGCTGGCGGCCGGCGAACAGGGTCGCGGCTGGAACTACCTCGAGCTCTTCTACCGCAACCAGGGGCAGGAGAACTCCGGCTATGTCGACGACCAGTTCCTCGAAGCGATTGCCAAGAGGGCCGGGGTCGAGAACCTCGCCGAATGGAACCGAGATCGCAGAGCCCTGATCCCGCAGGTCGAAGCCGATACCGAGGAAGCGCGCCGCTTGGGCTACGACGCGACTCCGTCCTTCGCCATCAACACCATCAAGGGATTCGAGTCGATAGGGACCCCGCAAACCACGGGAGCCCTGGAAGACGCCATAAGCGAGGCCGCCGCCCGCGCAGCCCCTTGAGTTGACATAACCACCATTATCGTGCGTTGAGTACGTTGGTGGGCCGTCCTGGGTACTTCATAGCCTCCCGCGCCCCATGAAGGAATTTTGGTGGCGGCTGCCGGTGTTGCGCGCACTTTCCCCCTTCGCGAGGGGCGTCCTGTACGCGGTCGGAACCACCTTCGGCTGCAGCCTCCTATCTTTCTATGGGGTCTATCAGCTCTTTCCAGAGCCAGCCCAGACTTCGGAGGCCCTGGCCGAGATCAACGCAACCCTCCTGGTGGCCTATGCAGTTCAGGCGTCTTGGGTGCTGAAGGCCTCTCGGAAACGCGGATCGGATCGCGAGAACTGGGTCGGTGTCACTACCGGCGTCGGGTTCTGCGCCTTGGCTGGAATCGTGATCTCTCTCGCCCTGGCCGGCCATGAAGAGTCGTACAACGCGCTTGAGGCGTTTGCCTTCGGCTGGGCGGTCACTGGCACCGCCCTGCTTGGTGTCTGGATCGCCCTCCAACCCTGGGCGATGTACCACTGGACCCACTGGTTCAGCACCGAGTACCCCGACGATTAGCGCGCGACTGCTTACCCGCGCTAATGCACGAAGGCTGAAAGAGCTTTCCCCACCTCCAGAGCGGTCAGTGGGCCGAAGCGCAGAGACCAAGAGTTATCCAGGTTCTGGAGCAGCCTGCACTTGACGTTCAGGGCTTTCAGCGCCTGCTCATGCTCTTCGCAACGTTCCCAGCCAGACGCGCCCTGGAAAACCGCGTCCAATCCATACCTGCCGTCGTCGACCGGCCAAAGCGTCAGGCGATCGGCGACCGGACCCGCTGGGAAATCCACTTCTGACCTCATCCAGGACTGCCATCGGCAAAACGGACGGCGCCTTGAGGCTTACGCGGCTCGAGCGCTGCCGCGTACCAGCGGCTTGACGATCGGTGGTGCCTTGGGAAGCTCGTCGCGCTCTACCTCGCCGAGCTCGAACCCCGCGGCGCTGATCGCCGAGACGGTGTCGCGGTTGCAGTGGCAGCCGTCGCCGAGGAAGCGCCAGGGGCTCTCGAGGCGGTCCTGCCACCTAGCGAGACGGGGATCGTTGGCGCGGACGTGCTCGAGGAAGAGGAACTGGCCGTCGGGCTTGAGAATGCGGTGGATCTCCCGCAAGGCAGCCGCCTGGTCGGGGACCGTGCAGAGGACCAGCGTCACGACGACGGTGTCGACGGATTCGTCGGGAACCGGAAGCTCTTCCGCCGGCGCTTCGAGGACGTCGACCGGGCGCGAATGCTCGGCGACCTTCCCGCGCAGCTGCTTGGTCATGTGGGGATCGGGCTCGGTCAGCGTCAGCTTCTCAACCGAGTCCGGGTAGAGATCGAGGTTGAGGCCGGTCCCGGCACCGAGCTCGACCACCCTCCCCCGCGCCTGCGAGAGCAGCTCGCGGCGCATGTCCCGCAGGCCGGCCTCTTCGGTTGCCTTGAAGCCGCGGTCGTAGAAGGCCGAGAAGGCCCGACCCCAGGTGGCGTCGTAGATCCGGCCCATGCGCCTAGGCGGCGTCTTGCCGCACCGGCTCCGGCGCCGGCTCCTCGGTGCCGGCCTGACCCGGCTCGCTATGCGCCGCCCGCTCCTCGTAGGCGCGCCGAGCGCTCGAGTCGACCTCGGTCATGATCTTGTCGACCCCCATGAAGCGGCCGACCGCCTCCCGGGCCCGGCGCGGCAGCAGCGCGCCGAGGACGATGGACGCCCGCAGCTGCTTCGGGACGTAGACGTCCACCTTCGCCGTCTCCAGCGCCGCGACGATTTCCCGGGCCACGTCCTCGGGCTCGACCCGTTTGACCCCGCGCTGGTCCTCCAGCCCTTCGATCAGCTGCGTGTTGACCGTGATCGGCATGACGTAGGAGAACTCGATGCCGTCGTCGCGATGCTCTGCCCGCACCGCCTCGGTGAGGCCGACGACGAAGTGCTTGGTCCCCGAGTAGGTGGCGATCCCGGGCACGCCCGCTTTCCCGGCCGAGGAAGCAACGTTGACGACGTGACCGCTGCGGCGCGGCCGCATCCGCGCGATCGCCAGCTGGGTGCCGACGACGACGCCGTAGACGTTGATGTCGAGCTGGCGGCGGATCGAGTCGTCGCTCTCCTCGGCGAAGGGCGTCACCGCCATGATCCCGGCGTTGTTGACGAGGACGTCGACGGGGCCGAGCTGGCGCTCGGTCTCGTCGAGGAAGCGCTCGAAGGAGGCGCGGTCGGTGACGTCGAGCGGCAGCGCGATCGTGCCGCCGCCGAGATGTGCCGCCGCCTTCTCCGTCAGCTCCTGGTCGAGGTCGCCGAGGGCGACGCGACAGCCTTTGGCGACCAAGGCGGCGGCCGTCGCTTTGCCGATCCCGCGCGCGCCTCCGGTGATCGCCACGACCTTGCCGCTGAGTGACCGCCGCTCCTTCGCCATCTTGCTCCTCCTCCGTGCGGACGACCCTAGGTCGCCGGTTTGTAGACCGTGACCACGGCAGCGCCGCCGAGGCCGATGTTGTGCTGGAGCGCTAGCTTCGCGCCCTCGACCTGGCGCTTGTCCGCTTCGCTGCGCAGCTGCCAGGTCAGTTCCGAGCACTGGGCGAGGCCGGTGGCGCCGAGCGGATGGCCCTTGGAGATCAGCCCTCCAGAGGGGTTGACCACCGGGCCGCTGCCGCCGTAGGTCGTCGCTTCCGCCTCGACCAGCTTGTGGGCCTCGCCCTCGGCCGCGAAGCCGAGCGCTTCGTAGGTGATCAGCTCGTTGGCGCTGAAGCAGTCATGGAGCTCGCAGACGTCCACTTCCTCCGCTCCTACCCCGGCTTCCTCGTAGGCGATCTTCGCCGCGGTCCGCGACATGTCGGAGCCGACGATCGTCATGCAGTCGGCGCTCTCGTCGAAGGTCGAACTGAGGTCGGTGACCATCGACTGGCCGGCGATCTCCACCGCCTGCTCCCAGAGCCCGTGCGCGTCGACGTAGCGCTCCGAGGCGACGATCGCGCAGGCCGAGCCGTCGGAGGTCGGCGAGCACTGCAGCTTGGTCAGCGGGTCGTGGATCATCTTCGCCGCCTTGATGTCCTCCAGCGAGTACTCGTCCTGGAACTGGGCGTAGGGGTTGTTGACCGAGTGCTTGTGGTTCTTCCAGCCGATCCAGGCGTAGTGGTCGGGCTCGGAGCCGTACTTCTGCATGTGGTCGCGTCCGGCGTTGCCGAACATCTGCGGCGCCGGCGGCGAGGCCTCCGGGTCGCGGATCTCGAACATCCGCATCGCGTGCTTGTCGAGCGCGTTGGTGCGGTCGGTGTACTTGACCCCGAGGCTGCCCGGCTCCATCTTCTCGAAGCCGAGCGCCAGCGCGCACTCGACGAGGCCGCCCTTGACCGCCTGGCGGGCCAGGAACAGCGCCGAGGAGCCGGTCGAGCAGTTGTTGTTGACGTTGACCACCGGAATCCCGGTGAGGCCGAGCTGGTAGAGCGCCCGCTGGCCGTAGGTCGAGTCGCCGTAGCAGTAGCCGGCGTAGGCCTGCTCGACGTCCTCATATGGGATGCCGGCATCGGCGAGCGCCTTCTCCCCCGCCTCTTTGGCCCAGTCGGGGTAGTCGCCCTCCTTCGTCCCGGGCTTCTCGAACTTGGTCATCCCGACCCCGATCACGAACGTGCGGTTGCTCAACTCTCGCTCCTCCTGTTTGGCTAGCTGGCCAAATGTAGCGGGCATCGCCGCGGAGCGCTGAAATCGGCCGGTAATCTGGAGGTAGTGGTACCCCTCGCCGTCAGCACCGATCCCGCCTCGGGGGTGGGGATCCTCGCCGCGCTCGCCGCGGGGATCGTCTCCTTCCTCTCCCCCTGCGTACTGCCGCTGGTCCCGGGCTACCTCTCGGCGGTGTCGGGGGTCTCGGCGAACGAGCTGGAGAGCGCCGGCTGGCGCCGCGTGCTGGGCCCGAGCCTCCTCTTCGTCGCGAGCTTCTCGGCGATCTTCATCCTCCTCGGCCTGACCGCCACCGGCCTGGGCTCGGCGCTGCAGGACCACAAGGAGGCGCTGACCAAGGTCTCCGGGGTCCTGATCATCGCCATGGGGCTGCTCTTCGTCGGCTCCCTCTTCATCACCAGGCTGAACCGCGAGTGGCACGTCGACGCGCTGCTGGAGCGGGCGGGCAAAGGCGGCCCGATCGTCGCCGGGGCCGCCTTCGCCATCGCCTGGACCCCCTGCATCGGCCCCACCCTCGGTGCCATCCTCACCGCTGCCTCCCTCTCGGACTCGGCCGGCCACGGCGCCCTCCTGCTGGCGGTCTACTCAGCCGGCCTGGCGGTCCCCTTCCTCCTCACCGCCCTCGCCTTCTCCCGGATGACGACCGCCTTCGCCGTCGTTAAGCGCCACTACCAGGCGATCGTCGCCGTCGGTGGCCTGATCCTGATCGCGATGGGAGTCCTGATCCTCTCCGGCGAGCTCTACCAGCTCAACATCGAGGCCGAAAACTGGCTCGAACGCAGCGGCCTCGACTTCTGGAACCAGGTCTAACTCACGAGTCCGTAGAAATCCTTGTAGAGCAAGGAAAAAGACAGACTCGCGCTCAGTTCTGAACCGGCGCGACCGTCTCGAGCTCTTTGCCGACGGCCTCGACGATCTCCCGGCCGTCGTCCTCGATGTCGCGCGAGCAGACGATCCGGAACCGCCCGGTCCCGATCTCCCCGTCAGGCACCACCGGCAGCCCCCGAATCGTGTCCCACCCCAGCCGCTCGACCTCGAAGGGGTTCATCCGCACCTCCGCCGCCGGGAACGGGCAGTTCATGTTGTGCTGGTCGATCGCCTGGGAGATCGCCTCCAGGTTCTTCGCCTCCGGGGATGCCATCGCGGGAAGACTACGGAAACGGCGACCCGCCGCGGTCAATCCAGCAGGAAGCGCTTGATCTCGATCACGCCCTCCCCCGGCACGTGCTGCGGGGTGTAAGCGAGGATCAGGTCCCTGTCCTGCGGTGCGGCGTCGATGTGGAACAAACGGTCCTGCGGCACGCCGGGAACCCGGCCCAGGCGAAGCGGACTCCCGTCGAGCCGGAATGCCCTGATCGAGGGCCCCCTCCCCCGCGTCGCCATGAAGATGTGACGGCGACTGCGCAACACCGCGATCGGCGTCGCCTGCGGGTTGCTGCGGCTGCCGGGAAGGGCAGCGGCGCCGAAGTGCCGGTCCAGCCTGCCATCGCGGCTATACCCGAGAAGCAGTGCCCGCGTACCGGTCCCGAGGCGGGTCCAGCCGCTGGCGCCGGCGAGGATGCTGCCGTCGCGCCGAATGGTGAGCGCGGTGATCCGACCGTGAATCCAGGGTGGCGCCACGACCCTGCCGTTGCGCCCGAAGCTGCGGTCGAGCCTGCCGTTGGGCAGCAGGCGGGCCAGGGCCGGGCGCCCGTCGGCGTATCCGGCGAGGACCAGCTTGCCGTCGCCCTGGATCGCGAGCTGCACAGCGCCGCTGTTGGTGTCCCGACCAAAGGTCACGGTCACCCCGCCGTCGCCGCTGAAGCCGGCATCGAGGCTCCCGTCGGGGAGCAGGCGGATCGCCACCATCTGGGGATAGCCGAAGGAAATACCCGCCGCGGTGACCGAGTCGCCGCCGAGCGAGGCGATCGACCAGAGGTGGAGGGACTGGAGCGAAGGACCCAGCTGGTCCATGCGCACCGATCCACCGGCGCCGAAGGAAGGATCGATCTGCCCTCCCCTGAGGCGGGTGATCGTCGTGCGCTGCGTCAGCATGAAGACCCGGGACCCGTCGGCGAGGAGCGCGTTCGCCGGTCCGGTGATCGGCAGCGGCAGGTACCCGTGATCGCCGAAGCTGGTGTCGAATTCGCCGTCGTGCTTGTAGGAGGCGAGTACCAGTGACCCGGAGGAATCGATGCTTTCGCCGGCGACCCAGATTTGCCGTCCGGGCGCCACCGAAAGGGCACCGACTTCCTCGAAGCCGGGGACGGAATGCCCAGGGCTCACCACGCCGTGCCTGCCGAAGCCCGTATCGAGGTGCAGCGGCCCAGGGGTACGTGCGACCGCGACCGCGGCTGCCAGGAGGAGGAGCGAGAGGACGGCGCAGAGAATTCGGTGGGATCGGGGCATCGCGCTTCCTTAGGTCGTCGGGGTCATCACGGTGCATCCATGCTCCCCCGCTAACCCGCCCCGCGAGAGGTCGTACCTGTCGTGGATCGAGCCAGCTTTGACCCGTCTCGTTCCTCTCCTACCATCGGCGTGTGAGCGCGAGACGCACCATCGCCCACCTCGACATGGACGCTTTCTACGCGTCCGTGGAGCTTCGACGGCGACCTGAGCTCAAGGGCAAACCGGTGGTGGTCTGCGGGTCGGGGCCGCGGGCGGTGGTCACTACCGCCTCTTACGAGGCACGGAAGCTGGCGGGGATCCATTCGGCGATGCCGGCGGCCGTGGCGCGGCGGCGCTTACCTGACGCGGTTTATCTGCGGCCGGACTTTCCCGCTTATCGGGAGGCATCGGGTCAGGTGATGGACGTGCTGCGGCGGAACGTCGAGGTGGTTGAGGTGGTGGGGCTCGATGAGGCCTACCTCGACCTCACCGGAATCTTCTCTCCCAAGGCGACGATGCGGCGGGTTCAGACGGAGATCCGCTCGGAGACGCAGCTGACCTGCTCGGTCGGGATCTCCGAGAGCCGGATGCTGGCCAAGATCACCAGCGAGCTCGGCAAGCCGCGGGGACTGGTCGTGCTCTCGCGGGAGCAGGCACTGGAGCGGTTCGCCGACCACTCCCCCGGTCTGATCCCCGGCATCGGGCCGAAGACGGTCTCACGGCTGGAGGGAATGGGGATTCGCACGCTCTCGGATCTGCGGCAGCGGCAGCGCGAGGAGCTCGAATCCTCTTTCGGGCCCCGCTCAGGGGCCTGGCTGCATGCTCGGGGCGCCTTGCTCGACAGCACGCCGGTCACCGCTGAACACGAGACCAAATCGCAGTCGACCGAGATCACCTTCGACGTCGACGTCACCCAGCGCGCCGAGCTGGAGAGGCATCTAGGCGAGCTCTCCGAGGAGCTCTGCCGGCGCCTGCGCAAGCGCGAGCTGGAGGGCCGGACGATCGGGATCAAGGTCCGGCTCGACGACTGGACCAACGCCACCCGCTCCCACACCATCGACGACCCGACCAACGACCCGGCGGTCGTCGGCCCGATCGCCCTCGATCTACTCTGCGCCTACGACCCGCAGCGGCCGGTGCGGCTACTCGGGGTGCGCGTCGCCTCTTTCGACTCCGGCGAAGCCGCCGAGCCGGAGCCGACAGACGGTCAGCTCCAGCTCGGCCTCGCCTCCTAGCGACTCGCCAGCACCGTCCCGACCCCCGGGAAGCCCAGCTTCCGCTTCACCGCTTCGGTCAGGTCGTAGTCGCGGCCGGCCACGTAGGGCCCGCGGTCGATCACCGGCACGGTGACGCTGCGGCCGTGGTAGCGCAGCTTCACCTTCGTGCCGCAGGGGAGCGTCTTGTGAGCCACACCCATCGTCCCCGGCATCAGCGTCCCGCCGCAGGCGACGCCGTTGCCCCAGAGGCCGGGCCCGTAATAGGAGGCGCCGGCGAGGCGGTAGGTGGTCAGCTTCCGCGCCCGGCTCCTCGAACCGCTGATGCGCCGGTCGTGCACCCCGTAGGCGCGCACCGCATAGCTGCCAGTCTGCTCCGGGATCCAGCGCAGCGCGAAGGTGCCGTTCGCCTTGGTCCTGACGCCCCGCACGCCCCCCTCGGGGCCGCGGAAGACGATCTTGACCCGGTGCCGGCCACTTGGCCGCACCTTGCCGCGCACCGCCAGGCCGCTCCCCTTCAGCACGGTGTGCGTCGAGAGGTGCAGGGAGATGTGGGAGCGCGCTCGCTCATGGCGGTGATGGCCGCCGGTCTGGGCCGCCGCCGGCGCCAGGCCGATCGACAGCGCGGCGGCAGCCGCCACCGCGGGCAGAAGTTTTCGCATGTGGTCGTACTCGCTTTCTCCGCCTACGGGGTTAGCTGACGGGCTCGCAGTCGCCGGCACCTCCGGCTCCCGCTACGGGCGGCTCGCCACCCGATTCGCCCCGGCCGCGCGCAAACGCGGCAGTGGGTCCCCCGCTCCCTCGCGCATGGCGCCAGGGACTCGGCAGTTTGGTTAGCTCGTTCTGAGTAAGAACACGCTAGGGCGCCGTTCGGAGCAGGAATGTGAGCAGACGCACATATTCCAGTGACTGCAATCATGTCTTCAATGACGAAGCCCGAACGACTCAGCGGCCTGGACACCTCTTTTTTGCACCTGGAGCGCTCAGGCGCCCACATGCACGTCGCCTCGGTCAGCGTCTTCGAAGGCGAGCCGCCCACCCATCAGGAATTCCGCGACCACATCGGCTCGCGCCTGCACCTGGTCCCGCGCTTCCGCCAGAAGCTGCGCTTCGTCCCCTTGAACCAGAGCCGACCCGTCTGGGTCGACGACCCCCACCTCAACCTCGACTACCACGTGCGCCAGACCGCGCTGCCGGCCCCCGGGTCCGACGAGCAGCTGCGCAACCTCGCGGCCCGCATCTTCTCCCAGCAGCTCGATCGCTCCAAGCCGCTCTGGGAGCTGTGGCTGGTCGAGGGCCTGACGAACGACCGCTTCGCGATCATCGGTAAGAGCCACCACGCGCTGGTTGACGGCGTCTCCGGGGTGGACATCACCACCGTCCTCTTCGACCTCGATCCAGAGCCGCAGGGCACGCCCGACAAGGCGCCGCCGTGGCTCGCCTCCCCGGAGCCGACCGACATGCAGCTGCTGAGCGAAGCGCTGAAGGAGCGGATGACGAGCCCGAAGGAGATCTACCGCGGGATGCGGGCGGCACTGCGCGGCCCGCGCCAGGTCCTGGAAGGGATCGGCGCCACCTCGAAGGCCGTCACCGCCGGCATCGCCGCCCCCAACAGCGTCTTCAACGTCGAGATCGGCCCCCACCGCCGCTTCCAGATGACCCAGGCCGACCTCGACGACCTCAAACGGGTCAAGGACGCCCACGGCGGCACAGTCAACGACGTCATCCTCTCGATCGTCGCCGGCGGCATCGGCAAGTACCTGCGCGCCCGCGGGCATGACACGACCGGCTTGGAGCTGCGGGCGATGGTGCCGGTCAGCGTCCGCGCCGAAGAGGAGCACGGCGCCCTCGGCAACCGGATCACGGCGATGTTCGCGCCGCTGCCGGTCTGGTGTGAGGACCCGGTGGAGCGGCTGCACCTGACGACGACCGCGATGGGCGACCTCAAGTCCTCCGGCCAGGCCGTCGGCGCCGAGATCCTCACCAAACTGGCCGACTTCGCCCCCGGCACGATCGCCTCGCAGGCGGCCCGCCTGCAGCCGGCGCAGCGCTTCTTCAACCTCGTCGTCACCAACGTCCCGGGGCCGCAGTTCCCGCTCTACGTGCTCGGCCGCAAAATGGAGTCGATCTTCCCGATGGTGCCGCTGGCGCGGCGCCAGGCTCTCTGCGTCGGGATCATGTCCTACAACGGCCAAGTCAACTTCGGACTCGTCGGCGACTACGACGGGATGGCCGACCTCGACTCCTTCGCCCTCGATCTCGAGGCGACGACCCAGGAAGTCGTCGGCACCGCACCGAAGAAACAGGCGAAGAAGGCCAAGCGCAAAGCGCCGGCGGCTGCGACGAACGGCGCCCGGCCGGTCGCGACCGAGTCGCGCTCCTAGCTGCGGCAGGGCCTCAGCGGATCAACGTCCCGCTGACTTCAAACGGAAAGCCGTCGGTCAGGTAGAGCCAGTCGAGCCGTCGGGCGCTGAACGCCCGTGCCCGCGCGTCGGCGTTGACGACGACCGCGGTGATCCGCTTGAAGCGCCCCGGGTGGGAGAGGCTCACCGTCAACCGCCCTCCCCCCTGCTTGAAGCTGATGCGCGAGACGGTGCGGCCGCGCCGCTCGCTGCCGAGGCGACCGACCAGGGCCAGGCCCGCGGCGGTGCCCCGTGGCGCCGTCACCCGCACCACCACCGCCCGGCCGGCGCGGGCGCGCACCCGCAGCAGCTGGAAGGTCGTGTGGTTGAGCATCCGGGTCAGGCGCCGGCCGCTCAGCGGCAGGTGGCCCTGGCGCGGGGCGTCCGGGAAGAGCCCGCTCTCGCGGAACCCCTCCTCCGTCCGCCACTCCGGCACCGCGGCGGCAAAGCGGGCGAAGTCGCGGCTCAGGTCTGAGGGCCCGGCGGCGCGGATCGCCCGTTCGTAGCTGGCAACCGAGAAGCCGCCCGGCTTGGCGCGGATCGCCCCCGCCCAGGCCCTGCGCACCACCGCCTTCCCGTAGCGGCGCGCCAGCCACTGGTTCCAGACGGCGCTGCCGTACTCCTTGATCGAGCTGGTCGTTAACGGCGTTTCCCACAGCTTCACCCAGCGGCGGACGTAGCGCAGGTAGTCGTCGATCCCGCCGTAGACCTCGTCCTCCATCCAGGTCGCGGTCGCCTCGGCGAACCAAGCGTCCTGGTAGGCGTCGTAGCCGAACTGGAGGATGTGGTTGTACTCGTGGGCGAAGGTCACCTCGAGGTCGCTCTGCGGCTTCGTGCCGGGGAACTCGAAGGCGCTGTAGTCGTTGTCGAGGACGAGGTAGCCGTGCAGGCGGCGGGGGATCCGGTGCTGCTTGGTGGCCTGACCGCGATCGGGCGCCGCGTAGCCGAAGAGTTCGCCGCCGATCTGGGAGAGGTAGACGTCGGTCTTGCCGTTGCGGCCGCCTTTGCGGCCGTCGCTGCGGGGCTCGCGCCAGCCGAGCCGGTCGTTCTCGACCGCGTGCACGCGTTCGGCGACCCGCTGCACGCGCTCGACGAAGTCGGGAATCGCGTCGCCGTCCTTGTCGGCGGGGCTCGGGGCGTCCAGCCCCACCTCCACCCAGTGCACGCAGAAGTGGCGCGAGCAGGCCGGAGAGCGCGGCGCCTCCGGCACCGAGTAGGCGTTGCGGTTGGGATCGGGGTCGTCGGTCGGCCGCGGGCGCTCTTCGGTCGGCCGCGCCTGCGGCTGGATGAACGGCTTCTGGGAGTCCGAGGCGAGGGCGGGGACGCCTTCGCCGAGATCCGAGGCCGCCCGGGCAGGGCTCGCCGCGGCGAGGAGCACGAGCAGCGCCGCCGAGGTCCCGACCAGATGCCCCCGGTGGTTCCGCATTGCATCGAAAACCCTACAGTCGCCCCAAAGTACCTCTCGGGTCGCGACGGGGGCCGTCGACTTATAGCCTCCGCAGGCCGCATGCGCCTGGCCCTTGCCCAGATCAACCCCACCGTCGGCGCTATCGACGCCAACGCGGCCAAGGTCGCCGAGTGGATCGGGCGCGCCCGGGAGGCCGGCGCCGAGCTGGTGATCTTCCCCGAGCTCTGCATCCCCGGCTACCCGGCGGAGGACCTCTACCTGAAGCGCCATTTCCTGGCAGCAAACCAGCGGGCAATCGAGGAATTAGCGCAGGAGGCGAGCGGCATCACCGCCCTGGTCGGGTTTGCCGAGCCCCTCCCCGACCCCGAGGACGCCCGCCGCGCTTACAACGCGACCGCCGTCCTTGCCGACGGCGCCGTCCAGGCCGTCTACCGCAAGAACCGGCTGCCGAACTACGGCGTCTTCGACGAGCAGCGCTACTTCGTGCCCGGGGCCGACACGTTCTCGATCGAGGTGGGCGACCTCCAGGTCGGGCTGACGATCTGCGAGGACGTCTGGCTTCCGGGAGGTCCGGCGGAGGCGGAGGCCACCGCCGGCGCCCAGCTGATCGCCAATCCCTCCGGCTCCCCCTACCACCGCGGCAAGGGCCGGGAGCGGGAGGCGATGTTCCGCGAGCGCTCGCGCGCCTACGGCGCCTGCTTCGCCTTCTGCAACCTGGTCGGCGGCCAGGACGAGCTCGTCTTCGACGGGCAGAGCCTCGTCACCGCTGCTGACGGCAGCGTCATCGCCCGCGCGGCGCAGTTCGAGGAGGAGCTGCTGGTCTGCGAGGTCCCGCCGCAGGGGGCGGAGGTCGTGAGGGAGCCGCTCTCCGACCTCGACGAGGTCTACGGCGCGCTCACCCTCGGCCTGCGCGATTACGTGCAGAAGAACGGCTTCAAGCACGTCGGCGTCGCCCTCTCCGGTGGGATCGACTCGGCCCTGGTCGCGCTGCTTGCCGCCGATGCGCTCGGGCCGGAGGCGCTCAGCTGCGTGGTCATGCCCTCCCCCCACTCCAGCGCCGAGACCCAGCAGGACGCGCGAGACATCGCCGCCAACCTCGGCTGCGAGCTGCTCGAGATCGCGATCGAGCCGATGATGGAGAGCTATGAGCGCGCCCTCAGCGGCTACCTCGAGGAGCCGGAGGCCGCCGTCCCCCGCGACCCGACCAAACCCTCCGAGCCGGACCTGACGGCGGAGAACGTGCAGGCCAGGATCCGCGGCAACCTGATGATGGCGCTCTCCAACCGGCACGGCTGGCTGGTCCTGACGACCGGCAACAAGAGCGAGATGTCGGTCGGCTACGCGACCCTCTACGGCGACATGGCCGGCGGCTTCGCCGTGATCAAGGACGTGCCGAAGCTGCTGGTCTACGAGCTGGTGCGGCGGCGCAACGAGCGGGCCGGCCGCGAGCTGGTGCCGGCGAGCGTGCTCGATCGGGCGCCCTCGGCCGAGCTGCGCCCCGACCAGCGCGACGAGGACTCGCTCCCTCCCTACGAGCTGCTCGACCGCATCCTCGAGAGCTACGTCGAGCGCGACGAGGGGCGCGAGAAGATGATCGCCGCCGGTTTGCCGGCCGAGAAGGTCGACGAGGTGATCCGCCTGGTCGACCGGTCCGAGTACAAGCGGCGACAGGCGGCGCCGGGGATCCGGATCACGCCGCGGACGTTCGGCAAGGATCGGCGCCTCCCCATCACGAACCGCTTCGGCGGGTGATTCAGGCGCCTGGGCGCGGGCGCACGGCGATCGTCATCCGGGCAAGGGCGCAGAGCTTGCCCTCGTCGTTCAGCACCTCCGCCTCCCAGATCCAGGTGGTGCGACCGCGGTGGCGGGCCTTCGCCCGCACTTCCACCGCGCCCTCAGTGACCGGGCGGATGAAGCTGACGTCGATCGACTGCCCCATCGCCGCCATCCCCTCGTCCCAGACCGCGCCGGCGGTGGCGCGGGAGCAGATGCTCTCGACCAGCGTCGACATCACGCCGCCGTGCATCAGCCCGAACGGCTGGCGCAGCTCGTCCCGGATCGGCAACCGGACCCGCGCGTCGTCGGGATCGTGACTGAGCCATTCGGTGCCGAGCAGACCATCGAAGTGGGGCCGATCGATCGGGGGGTCGGCGTTCACAGGGGATCACCCTAATAGGCTTGCCACTCCGTGGCCCTCAGTGACGACCAGAAGGCGATCCTGCGGCTGCTCGCGCAGCGGGGTGAGCAAGGATACGCCGACCTCTCGGCATTGATGGGCATCTCAAGCAATGAGGTGTACCGACGCGCTCAGCAAGCAGCGGCCGACCTGGAAGCTGACGGGATCCCGGCCCCGGCGATTCCCACGCCTCCGGGTGGCGGTGGGGATTCCCCCTCCGTCGCAAAAGCTGGGGAGGCTCCTCCGGGGGAATCCCCACCGCCTCGGAGACGGCAACCGGAGCCCGTTGCTCCGATTCCTCATCACGAGCACAGGCACAGTCCGAAGGAGATTGCTCACGAGGTGAAGCTGCTGGAGAACCGGGGGCTTTGGGCGATTCTGGCCGGGGTGGCGATCATCGTCCTCTTCGTGGTGATGCTCTTCGTGAGCGGGGGCGACGACTCCGATTCAGGTGACAGCACCACCGCTGAAGGCAACAACGCGACGACGGCAGTTGAAAAAGCTGCGAATCGCCAGGGCAAAGACGTCACCAAAGCGGTGCTGAATCCCGTCGACGGCAGCGAAGCCGCAGGAGTTGCCGTCTTCGGCAGGGTGAAAAACACGCTGGCGCTGCAGGTGTTCGCGCAGGGGCTGGAACAGACCGGCTCCGGCGAGGGCTACACGATCTGGCTCGCCGCCTCTCCCGACAAAATGCTGCCGCTGGCCTCGGCCGAAGTGAAAGCCGACGGCAAAATCAGCGCCCAGGTCGAAGTGCCGACCGAAGTCCTCGCCTACCTGGCCAACGAAACCTTCGGCCAGATCGCGATCACCAAGACCGACGAATCACAGCTGAAAGCCTCGCTGGCGCAGGCGACCAAAGACAAGAAGGCGCCCGTCTACACCGGCACCGAAGTCCTGCGAGGAGAGGTGACCGGCCCCATCGTCGGCGCCGCCTCGCGCGAAGAAGACGAATAGGCCCTAGCGCGACGGGATCAGCTTGCCGGGGTTCATGATCCCGGCGGGGTCGAGCTGCTCCTTGACCGCGCGGAGGACCTCGATGCCCGTCTTCCCCACCTCGGCCTCCATGTAGGGAACGTGGTCGCGGCCGATCGCGTGGTGGTGGGTGATCGTGCCACCGTGGGCGACGATCGCCTCCGAGGCCGCCTTCTTCACCGCCGCCCACTGCTCCAGCTCGGAGTCGCGGCGGGCCCGGGAGATGAAGGTGAAGTAGAGCGAGGCGCCGTCGGCGTAGGCGTGCGAGAGATGGCAGAAGACGAGGCCGGGCGTTCCCTGGGCCGCCAGCGCGTTGCGGATCGCGGTGCCGACGGCGGCGTGCAGCTCGCCGAAGCGGCTCCAGGTGTGGGAGGTCTCGAGCGTCTCCACCATCGCCCCCCGCTCCATCAGCGTGTCGCGCAAGTACGGCCCCCGGTAGCGCCCGTGCTCCCAGGCGCGGCCGGCGGCCTGGCCGAGGTAGGCGGCCCCACCGGCGCGCAGCGCCCGCACCGTCGAGGCGCGGCGACGGGCGATGTGCTCTTCGTCGCCCTCGAAGCCGACGATGACCAAGGCGCCGCGACGACGGCGCCGAACGCCGAGATAGCGCTCGAACACCTTGCCGCTCAAGCCGCGAGGCCCGGAAAGCGCCAGGGTGCCTTCGGTCTCCTCCTCGTCGGAGACCCGGACCACCTCCGGCAGACCCGGCCCCTGCGCCAGCGCCCGCACGATCTCGGCGCCGGCGTCGAAGCTCTCGGCCATCCAGGCCTCGTATCGGCGTACCGCCGGGGCCCGGCGCACCCGCACCGTCACGTCCGGGATCACCCCGAGCACGCCCTCGGAGCCGATCACGAGCTCTCGCAGGGCGGGACCGGCGGCCGTGTGCGGGGTCTCCAGCGTCGACAGCGCGCCCGCCGGCGCCAGCAGCCGCACCGAGCTGACCAGCGCGTCGAAGCGCCCGTAGCCGCTCGAGGCCTGGCCGGCCGAGCGGGTCGCCGCGAAGCCGCCGATCGTCGCGTATTCGAAGGACTGCGGGAAGTGGCCGAGGGTAAGGCCCTGCTGCTGCAGAGCGGCCTCCGCCTCCGGGCCGCGCAGGCCGGCGCCGAGGCGGGCGGCCAGCGAGGGACGGTCGACAGAGACCTGGCGCAAGGCGCCGAGGTCGAGACTGATCAGGCGGCCGTGCCTCCCGCGCAGCGGCTCGACCCCGCCGACGACGCTGGTGCCGCCGCCGAAGGGGACGATCGCAATGCCCTCGGTCGCGCAGACCTCGATCGCCTGCCGCAGCGAGTCCGTGTCGGGCGGCATCACCACTGCGTCCGGCGCCGCCTCCAGGGCACCCTTCCGCAGGCGTGCCAGGTCGACGTACCCTCGCCCAGTTGCGTGTCGCAGCCTGTCCTCGTGGTCGCTGGAAACGCCGGCCTCCCCCACCGCGTCGACCAGCGCCCGCGGCAGCGTCTCCGCCGCCGGCAGCTCGAACTCCTCGAGCCCCCGCGCCAGCGGCCAAGGCTCCAGCTCCCCGATCCGCTCCCGCAGCACCCCCAGCGCCTGATCGTCCAGCCCGGCCTCCACCGAGGGCTCCCCCCACCCCCACCACTTCGCATCCCGTCGCGGCTTCATCCCAGCGCCCCTTCGATGCCGTCGAGCGCTTCGTCGAGGACGTCGCGGCGGGCGCGCTTCATCAGGGGGGAACCGAACTTCGACATCCCTTTCAGCGCCTGTTCCTCGGTCAGGCTGACCGCGGTGCCGCCGTCGCGCTCTCGCAGGCCGATCTCCACCCGCAGGCTCTTCAGGTGTCGCTCGAACGGCGTCCCCTCGAGCTCCTGCTCCCAGACGTAGCGCTCGCGCTCGGCGGAGCTGACGCAGCGAAAGTCAGCTCGCACTCCCCGGCCCTCAGCGGTCTGCAGCACCTTCGTCCACTGCGTCCTCCGTCCTCCGTCCTTACGATCGACGTTCTCCACCCGCGCCGTCCGCGGCACCAGCGGGGCAGGTTGTACGGATCAGAGACGAGCTTCCAGACCTCGCCCACCGGCGCCTCGACGGTGCGCGTGCGGGTGACGCGGGCCACTCAGTCGCCGGCGAGGCGGCGGAGGTCCCGCACCAGCAGGAGGTGCTTAAGGTGGCTGACCGTCGCCGCCAGGCTTTCCAGACTCTGCAGCGCCTCTTTGCGGCGCTCGGGGTTGCGCGAGCGCAGCGAGGGCCCGAGCAGCGCTTCCAGCAGGTTCGCCTCGCGGTCGGCAGAGGAGCGGAAGACGCGCAGGTTCCGCGCCCCGACCCCCACCCGCGACAGCTCGTTGGCGGCGCGGACGATCTCGCGGTCGGTCTCGTCGTAGACGGTCTTGCCCTCGCGTTTCTCCGGCTGCACGATCCCGAAGTTCTCGAGCTCGCGGATCAGCTCCTCGCGGGCGCCGGTCTCCTCGACGATCTCGTCCAGCGTCAGGTAGGCGCGCGAGGTGTCGACGAGGATCGCCCGCCGCACCGCGCCGGCGGCCGGCTTGCGCTCGCCGTCGCCGAGGACGAGGTCGCCGCCGGAGGCCAGCTCCTGGCGGATCACCCGCAGCGGTAGGAACTCGTCGCGCTGCAGGCGCAGGATCGTCCGCAGCCGTTCGACGTCGGACTGGCTGTAGAGGCGGTAGCCGCCCGAGGTGCGCCGCGGGCTCAGCAGCTTCTGGTCCTCGAGGTAGCGGATCTTGGAGATCGAGACGTCGTCGAACTCGGCCTGGAGGATTTTGCAGACGGCGCCAATCGTCAGCGCCTTGCGCGGCCTGCTCGGCGATTCGGCCGCCCGCCCGGTCTGTTCGGACACGGCCACTTCAGCGCTCCAGGTAGCTCAGCTTGTACTTGCCGACCTGGATCTCGTCGCCGTCTGAGAGGCGGTGCGACTCGATCCGTCGCCGGTTCACGTAGGTGCCGTTGAGCGAGCCGAGGTCGTCGATGTAGAGACCGTCGCGGCGACGCACCAGCAGGGCGTGGTTGCGGGACACGGTGACGTCGTCGAGGAAGACGCCGGCGTCGGGACTGCGGCCGATGCTGACCCGCTCCTCGGAGACGCTGAAGCTCTCACCGGCGCGGCCGCCGCCGCTGCGGATCACCAGCGCCGCGCCGCTCTCCTCGACCACCTCGTCGATGTCGACCGGTTTCATCTCGCCGGTCTCATCGACCCGGTAGGTCATCGTCGTCGGTTCCTCGCCGGCCTCTTTCGGCCCGCCGAGGAAGGCGCCGCACTTCTGGCAGTAGTTCGCCCCCTCGGGGTTCGCGAACCCGCACTCGGGACAGTGGACAGCCATTAGGGACCCCGCTCAGGCGGCGGGCTCGTCCTTCGGCAGCGCCTGCGTATTGCCGGCCAGGATCTGGGTCAGCTGCTCGACGTCGTCGCCGGAGATCACCGACTCGCCGTGTTCGCGTTTCTGGCGCAGGCGGTTGACCAGCTCCGCGCGCAGGATGTCGATCTTCCCGTGCAGGACGCGCCGCTTGTAGGAGATCTCGTTCTCCTCCGCGGTGAGGCTGTCGATCATGTCCTTCAGCTCCTTGTCGCTGAGGGAACCAAGATCGGGAAAGGTGGTGTCCTCCATCGTGCTCCTAACTCGAAGAGAGGCCCGAGCCTCCGTTTGCGCGCCGAGCCGATGATAGCTCTCTGGGCGAAAGGTTCAACCGCAGGTGGAGGGTTTGGCCGATCTGAAGCTCAGCTTGCAGTCCGGGCGCCGCGGACCGCGCGCAGGCCCGCCCGCGCGTAGAGGACGGTGGCGATGATCGCCATCGCCAGGCCCCAGATCAGCAGCGCCGTGGCAACCCATCCCGGCGCCAGCAGCGCCAGCCAGATCCCGCCCATGATCGGGAAGACCGAGATCCGCCCCGGCCAGTTGACCTCGATGTCGACCCCGTGTCGGAGCCCGTACTGGGCGAGGACGAGCATCGCCACCTCGCGCAGGGCCAGCAGCGCCAGCGCCCAGCGCGGCAGTAGCTCGAAGCTCCAGCAGACGACGGCGCCGGCGAGGATCGTCAGCCGGTCGACGAGCGGGTCGAGCAGCGCCCCCAGGCGGCTGTACTGGCCGGTGATGCGGGCGAGGATCCCGTCGAGGTAGTCGCCGGCGGCGATCGCCCAGAAGACCATCGCCGAGGCGACCGAGGTGCCGTCGTCGGTGCCGTAGGCGAGGACGAGGAAGACCGGCAGCGCCGCCAGACGGACGTAGCCGACGAAGTTGGGGATCGTCCAGGGGTGCAGCGGCTCCCCCTTGCGGGTCTGGCGCGGCGGCGGAGCGCTGCGGTCGAGGCCGAAGAGGCGCCGGATGCGACCGCGGCCAAAGGGGGCGGCGGCCATCGCCTAGTACGCCTTTGCGAAGACCGCTTCGGTTACGGCGGGTTTGCCGGTGAGGACGCAGCGGGCCCCCTCGGGAAGGTCCTGGTCGAAGGGGATGCAGCGGACCGTCACCTTCAGCTCCTCAAGCAGCTGCGCCGACTCCAGCGCTTCGCTCCAGGGACCTCGCACAAAACCGCCAGCGCTGGCATCGGCTGGATCCGTGTCGAACCACTCGCGGAACTCGTCCGCGTCGCGGATGTCGCGGCGGGTGCGCTCGGCAAGGCGCTCCGCGGCGGCGCGGTGGTAGGCGTCCTGGATCTCCCCCAGCAGCGCCGGGATCGCCTCCGCGACGCGGCTGCGCTCGAGCGGCTCGGGCCGCGCGTCGACGTCGCGGCGGCGCAGGGCCACCACGCCCTCCCGCAGATCGCGCGGTCCCAGTTCGAGGATCAAGGGCACGCCTTTGCGGGTCCACTCCCAGCGCTTGTCCGGCGGTTCGCGGTCCCGCAGGTCCGCCATCACCCGCACCTCGCGGCCGCCGAGGGAGAGCTCGCCGATCTCCTGCGCCAGGGCCTGCGCCTCCGCGATCACCGCCGGGCCCTCCTCCCCGCGCGGGATCGGCACGACTACGACCTGTTGCGGCGCCACGGTCGGCGGCAGGCGCAGGCCGATGTCGTCGCTGTGGCTCATGATCAGGGCGCCGAGCAGCCGCGTCGAGACGCCCCAGGAAGCGGTATGGACGAGCTGCCGCTCGCCCTCGCGGTCGAGGAAGTCGATCTCGGCCGCCTTCGCGAAACTCTGGCCCAGGTAGTGGGAGGTGCCGGCCTGCAGGGCCTTGCCGTCCTGCATCATCGCCTCGATCGAGAGGGTCATCAGCGCCCCCGGGAAGCGCTCTTCCTCGGGCTTCTCGCCGGTCAGGACCGGTATCGCTAGGAACTCCTCGGCGAAGCGCCGGTAGACCTCGAGCATCTCCTGCGTGTTCTCCCGCGCCTCCTCCTCGGAGGCGAAGGCGGTGTGCCCCTCCTGCCAGAGGAACTCGGTGGTCCGCAGCAGCACCCGCGGGCGCAGCTCCCAGCGGACGACGTTCGCCCACTGGTTCACCATCAGCGGCAGGTCGCGGTAGGAGTTGATCCATTTCGCGAACGACTTGCCGATGATCGTCTCCGAGGTCGGCCGCACGATCAGCGGCTCGGTCAGCTCACCCCCCGGCTTCAGCTTCCCCGGGTCACTCGGGTCCTCTTCGAGCCGGTGGTGGGTCACCACCGCCATCTCCTTGGCGAAGCCCTCGACGTGCTCGGCCTCCTCCTCGAAGTAGCTGAGCGGGATGAAGAGCGGGAAGTAGGCGTTGCTGGCGCCGCTCTTCTTGATCTCGCGGTCGAGCTCGGCCTGCATCAGCTCCCAGATCGCGTAGCCCCAGGGGCGGATCACCATGCAGCCGCGCACGTGCGCGAGTTCCGCCACCTCCCCCTCCCGGACCACGGCCTGGAACCAGGCGGGGAAATCCTCCTGCCTGGAGGGCGAGACGCCTTTGTTCTTCGAGCTGCCGGCCACGGTTAGCACGCGGGAGCGGAGCCCGCGAGTCGGGAAGCTAGTAGATCACGCCCGGGGGGATACACGAGGCGAGGGAGCTGTACGCCTGCGACAGCAACCCCGTGGAGGCCTGAGTGTTTACTCAGATATACCTGATGAACCCTGAGAAAAAGGGGGTGATGGCAGTGAAATTGAGCAACGGCACGCGGGGGATTCCCGCAATCAGCACCGGCAAGAGTGTTTGACCCCTTTAGGGCGGTCCGGCGACGCGCGCGCCGCTCCGTCTCTGCTCAGGCTCGGGTGAAGCGGCGGCCTGCGGTGGGCGAGGCCTCCTCATCGAGCAGGACCTTGTCGGACTCTCCGCGCTCGACCGCTTCGGCCTCCATCGCGGCGATCTTCTCGGGGGTAAGGTCGCCGGCGTTTTCTCGCTCGATCTTGGCGACCCACTCGGCACCCTCCTGCGACTCCGCCTCGTCGAACTCGACGTGGCCGCGATCGAGCGATTTGTCGATCTCTTCGAAGAGCGTGTCGACCAGTTGCGCCTGCGGGACCTTCCGCAGCGGTTTACCGCCGGCGAAGATCAGACCCTCGTTCTTGGCCCCGGCGATGCCGAAGTCGGCGTGGCTCGCCTCGCCTATGCCGTTGACGGCGCAGCCGAGCACCGCCACCTCAACGGGCTCCGCGTAGGCCTCGAGTCGCTGCTCGATCTCCGCCACCACCGAGTCCATGTCGAACTGGAGGCGGCCGCAGGTCGGGCAGGCGATCAGCACCGGGCCGCGCTCGCGCAACTGCAGCGCCTTGAGGATCTCCCAGGCGACCTTGACCTCCTCCTCGGCGTGGAAGGTCGAGAGGCTGATCCGGATCGTGTCGCCGATTCCATCTGCAAGCAGAGTCCCCAGGCCAACGGCTGATTTCAGCGATCCCCCCCACTTCGTCCCGGCCTCGGTCACACCCAGGTGCAGCGGGTAGGGAATCCGCTCCGAGAGCAGACGGTTGGCGGCGATCGTGTTCGGCACGTTGGTCGACTTGATCGAGACCTTGAAGTTTTCGAAGTCGAGCCCCTCCATCAGCTCGACGAACTCGACCGCGGCGGCGACCAGCGCCTCGACCGGCGCTTCCCGCTCCAGCGCGTGCAGGTGCTTGGGCAGCGACCCGGAGTTGACGCCGATCCGCATCGGCACGCCTGCGGCGGTCGCCTTCGCCGCGACCTCGGCGACTTTCTCGCGGCCGCCGATGTTGCCCGGGTTGAGGCGGATGCAGTGGGCGCCGGCGTCGATCGCTTTCAGCGCCAGGGTGTGGTTGAAGTGGATGTCGGCGATGATCGGGATCGGCGATTCGCGCACGATCGTCTTCAGCGCCTCGGCGTCCTGCTCGCGCGGCACCGCGCAGCGCACCAGGTCGGCCCCCGCGTCGGCGACCTTGCGGATCTGCTCCATCGTCGCCGCCACGTTCGCCGTCTCGGTCTTGGTCATCGTCTGCACCGCAACCGGGGCGCCACCGCCGATCGGCACGCTGCCAACGAAGATTTGCCTTTTAGAAGCCATATTTGAAGCTTATTGAGCCCGGAGGCCCGGCCAGCGCCAGAAGGGCGCCTCAGCGGACTTCGAAGCCCTCGCCGGTGATCCTGCCGATGTCGTTGGAGAGGCCGAGGAAGAACAGCATCAGGACGAGGGCGATGCCGACCATCGTCGCCCGCTCCATCACCCGCAGCGAGACCGGCCTGCCGCGCACCTTCTCGACCAGGCTCCAGAAGATGTGGCCGCCGTCGAGCGGCAGGATCGGCAGCAGGTTGACGAGGCCCAGCGAGAGGCTGACGAAGGCGAGTAGTAGCAGCGCTCGTTCCAGCCCTTTTTCGATCACCTGGTGGCCGACGTCGCTGATCCCGACCACCCCAGAGACCTGCTTGCGCTGCTGGGATTCGAACAGGTGGGTGAAGACGTGGAGGGTGCCGCTGGCGACTTCCCCGATCGCGTCGGCGGCTTCGCTGGCGGCGGTGCCGGGGCCGACCTCCAGCGTCCGACTGCCGTAGGAAAAGCCGATCAGCGCCCGTTCGGCTTCCTTGTCGTAGCGGGGATAGACGGAGAAGGTCTTCGTCTCGCCGCCGCGCTCGACCACGATCCTCACCGGCGTCGCTGCGACGCAGCCGTCGACCTGCTGGCCGGCGCATTTGTGCGAGCCAACCGTTTCGCCGAACTTGACCAGCCGCTCTTCGGTCGAGAGCCCGGCAAAGCGCTTGCCGTCGACAGCGACGATCTCGTCGCCTGGCTGCAGCACCTTCGCGGCGGGCATGCCCTTTTTGACTTCGCCGACGGACTGCTGGATCTGCTCGCGGCCGTTGGCCCAGTAGACGCCGAAGAGGATCAGGAAGGCGAGGACGATGTTCACCGCGGGGCCCGCGGCGACGACGACGATCCGCTTCCAGACCTTCTGCCGGTAGTAGGAGCGGTGGGCGACCTCCGGAGGCACCTCCTCCTCCGGGTTCATGCCGGTGATTTTCACGTAGCCGCCGATCGGGATCGATTTCACCCCGTACTCGGTCTCCCCCCGTTTGAACGACCAGATCGTCGGCCCGAAGAAGAGGAAGAAGCGCTCGACCCGCATCCCCGTCGCCTTGGCGGCAAAGAAGTGGCCCGCCTCGTGGAGGACGATCAGCAGGCAGAAGCCGATGAAGACCCAGACCCAGCTCATGCCGGCGCCATCTCCCTGACCTGCTCCTGAGTGCGTTCCCGCGCCTCGGCATCGGCGGCGAAGAGGTCGTCGAAGTGGCTCACCGATTGCGCCGGCATCTCCTCCAGCACCCGCTCGATCACCGCCGGGATCGCGGGGAACGGGATCCGCTCCTCGAGAAAGGCGGCGACCGCAACCTCATCGGCGGCGTTGAGGACGCAGGGCGCCGTCCCCCCCGCCCTGCCGGCCTCGAGCGCCAGCCGCAGGCAGCCGAAGGTCTCCAGGTCGGGCTCCTCAAAGGTCAGCGAGCCGACCGCGGCGAGGTCGAGCTGGGGCACGTCGACGTCGGCCCGCTCGGGGTAGTGCAGCGCGTAGGAGATCGGTACCCGCATGTCGGGGTAGCCGAGGTGGGCGAGCGTGGAGCCGTCGTTGAGGTGGATCAGCGAGTGGATCAGCGATTGCGGGTGGACGACGACCCCGATCCGCTCGTAAGGGACGGCGAAGAAGTGGTGCGCCTCGATCGCCTCGAACCCCTTGTTCATCAGCGTCGCCGAGTCGATCGTGATCCGGCCCCCCATCCGCCAGGTGGGGTGCGCCAGGGCGTCCTCGACGCTCACCCCGGAGAGGTCGTCGCGACCGCGGAAAGGTCCGCCCGAGGCGGTGAGGACGAGCTTCTCCACCGTCCCCGGTGCCTCGGCGGCAATCAGCTGGAAGAGCGCGGAGTGCTCAGAGTCGACCGGCAGCAGCCGCGCCCCCGTCGCCTCGGCCAGAGCCATCACCAGCTCGCCGCCAAGGACCAGGCTCTCCTTGTTGGCGAGGGCGACGTCGATTCCCTCGGTAAGGGCGACGATCGTCGAGCCGAGCCCGGCGGCGCCGACGATCGCGTTGAGGACGAGATTGGCGCCCGAATCGGCGATCAGCTGCGTGATCCCCTCCTCGCCCTCGAGGACCCGACCGCTCCAGATCCCCCGTGCCTTCTCCGCCGCCCCCGCGTCGGCGAGGGCGATCGTCGGCACGCCGTGCTCCCGTGCCTGCTCCACGACCAGCTCCCAGCCCGAACCCGCCGCCAGGCCCACGGCCTGCAGCTCAGGCGAGCGCCCGATCACCTCGAGCGCCTGCGTTCCAATCGACCCGGTCGACCCGAGTATGAGGACCTTCTTCATGCCTTGCAGAGGATAGGGAGGCGGCCCCCTCGATCGCGAGACCGCGAGAACCCGGAATAATTCCGGTCCCTCGCGGTCTCGGCCTCAGTAGACCAGTGCGACCGCGAGGTAGTAGCCGATGACGATCGTGAAGAAGACGGCGTCGAGGCGGTCGAGGAATCCGCCATGGGGGCCGAAGATGGTGCCGGTGTCCTTCGTGCCGAGGTCGCGCTTGATCATCGACTCGAAGAGATCGCCGATCGGGGCTACGGCGGCGACGGCGGCGCCGATCAGGAGGGCGTCCACCCCGGAGAGCCAGTCCTGGTAAAGGCCCGCGAACCAGAATCCCATGGTGCCGATCAGGAAGCCGCCGATCAGGCCCTCGAGGGTCTTGTTGGGCGAGAGGTTGGGGGTGATCTTGTGGCTGCCGAACATGCGGCCGGTCGCGTAGGCGGCGGTGTCGGCGACGAAGGTGCCGACGAGGACGTCGATCAAGAGGGCCGCTCCGTGCAAGGGCAGGTCGCGGAGGAAGACCGCGTGCGCCAATGGGATCCCGATCCAGAGCACGCCAAGCAACGTCACCCCCATCGATACGGTCGCCCCCTCCTGGTGCTGGGGCCGGGCCGCGAAGGCGAATACCAGCGGGATCGAAGCCGCGAGCACGTAGAGCACGTTGAAGGAGCTGCCGAAGTGGGCGGCGATTACGAGGCCCGCGACCGCGATGTACGCGGGAATCAGCAGCGGCCGGTAGCGCTCGGCGATCGCCCCGAACTCGCGCAGAGCGACGATGCCGATCCCGACCATCGCCGCCGCGAAGACGAGGTCGCCGGCGACGGTGATCGCGATCGCAAAGACGATCCAGGGCAGCGCCACCAGGATCCGTTTCGCCGTCTCGCCGCTGCCGCGCCGCTGCCGGCGCGGCTCCCGCGGTGGCCGGGCCGGCCGTTGCGGCTCCTCCTCGAACATCTCGTCGTCGAAGAGATCGGTCCTCACGGCCCTCACCTGCTCCCGAAGCGCCGCTGGCGCGTCTCGTACTCGCGCAGACAGGTCTCCAGCGCCGTTCGGTCGAAATCGGGCCAGAGCTCGTCGCTGAAGACGAGCTCGGAGTAGGCGCACTGCCAGAGCAGGTAGTTGGAGAGGCGCTGCTCGCCGCTGGTGCGGATCAGGAGGTCGGGGTCGTGCATCTCGGGCGCGTAGAGGTGGCGGCGGAACTCCTCCTCGGAGTCCCCCTGGAAGCTTCGCGCCGCGTCGAGGATCTCCGCCCTGCCGCCGTAGTTGAAGGCGACGAAGAGGGTGATGCGGTCGTTGTCGGCGGTCTCCGTTTCCGACCACTCCATCCGCTCCACCAGCGCCGGGTCGAGCCCGTCGCGGCGGCCGATGTAGCGCATCCGCACCCCTTCCTCCTTCAGCTCCGGAGTTTCGGTGCCGATCCGCTCTCCCATCATCTCCAGCAGCCCCCGCACCTCCTCCTGCGGCCGGCTCCAGTTCTCGGTCGAGAACGAGTAGACGGTCAGCTCCTCGATCCCCAGCTCGGCCGCGTCCCGCAGCCGCGCCTTCAGGGTGTCGGCCCCCGCCTGGTGCCCCTCCACCACCGGCAGGCCACGCTGCTGCGCCCAGCGGCCGTTGCCGTCGGTGATGATCGCTACGTATTTAGGCGCGCTCACGCCGCCGGAGCCGCCCGTCCTCAAACCTCGAGGATCTCTTCTTCCTTGCCCTTGAGCAGGCCGTCGATCTCGGCGATCGACGCGTCGGTCTGTTTCTGCAGGTCGGCCTCGGCCCGGCGCTCATCGTCCTCGCCGACTTCGCCTTCCTTTTTCAGGTCGCGCAGGTCGCTCATGATGTCGCGCCGGACGTTGCGGATCGCGACCCTGCCCTCCTCGGCGACTCCGTGGACCACTTTGACCATCTCCCGGCGCCGCTCCTCGGTCATCTCGGGGATCTGCAGGCGGATCACGTTGCCGTCGTTGCTCGGGGTCAAGCCGATGTCGGACTCCTGGATGGATTTCTCGATCGCCCCCAGGGCACTCTTGTCAAACGGCGTCACGGTCAGCAGGCGGGCGTCGCTGGCGGCAACGTTCGCCAGTTGCTTCAGCGGCGTCGGGTTGCCGTAGTACTCGACGGTGATCCGGTCGAGCAGATGCGGAGAGGCGCGGCCGGTGCGGACGGTGGCGAGCTCACCACGGGTCGATTCGACCGATTTGGCCATTCGATCCTTCGCATCCGCCAGCAGTTCGTCGAGCAGCTCCACGTTCCCGTCCTCCTAGGTGGCGGGTTCGTTGGAGACCAGCGTCCCCACCTTCTCGCCGGAGACGATCCTATCTATGTTCCGCTCGTCGCCCATGTTGAAGACGTAGATCGGCAGGTCGTTGTCCATGCAGAGGGAGAGCGCGGTTGAGTCCATCACCTTGAGACCCCGCTCGATCGCTTCTCGATGGGTGATCGCGGGGATGAACTCGGCGGCTGGATTGGTCGCGGGATCGGAGTCGAAGACGCCCTCCACCCCGTTCTTTGCCATCAGGATCGCCTCGGCGTGGATCTCCAGCGCTCGCAGCGCCGCCGCCGTGTCGGTCGTGAAGAACGGGTTGCCGGTGCCGGCGGCGAAGATGACGACCCGGTCCTTCTCCAGGTGGCGGATGGCGCGGCGACGGATGTAGGGCTCGGCGACCTCCTGGACGTCGATTGCCGACATTACCCGGGTGTGCTGCCCGTGGCGCTCGAGCGCGTCCTGCAGGGTCAGCGCGTTGAGCACGGCCGCCAGCATCCCCATGTAGTCGCCGGTGGCGCGGTCCATCCCGCTCGCCGCCCCGTCGAGCCCGCGGTAGATGTTGCCCGCCCCGACCACGATCGCGACCTCCACGCCGCGTTCGCGCACCGCCGCCGCCTGCTTGGCGATGCGGTCGACCTCGGCGCCGTCGGTGCCGAATTCCTGGCGGCCCATCAGGGCCTCGCCGGAGAGCTTCAGCAGGATGCGCCCGAAGCGCGGCTCGGGAGAGTCAGTCACTTGGGCGGAGCTTATTCGCCGACGCGGAAGTAGGAGAAGCGGCCGATCTGGATGTTCTCGCCCGTTTTGGCCGCCAGCTCCTGGCGCAGCTCCTCGATCGTCTTGCCCTCGTGCTTCTCCTGGTTGACGTGCGTCTGGTCGAGCAACGCGACCTCGCTCGCCCACTTGTTGAGCTGGCCCTCGACGATTTTCTCCACGACGTTGTCGGGCTTGCCTTCATCGCGCGCCTTCTCTTCGAAGACCTTCTTTTCGGTCTCGCGCTCCTCCGCCGGGATTTCCTCGGTGGAGACGTACTGCGGAGCCGTCGCGGCCGCGTGCAGCGCCACCTGGTAGGCGAAGACTTTGAACTCCTCGTTGCGGGCGACGAAGTCAGTCTCGCATTGCACTTCCACCATCGCCCCGACCTTGTCGTTGGCGTGGATGTAGGAAGCGACAACACCCTCGCTGGTGCCGCGCCCTTCACGCTTGGCGGCCGAGGCCTGCCCCTTCACCCGCAGCAGCTCGATCGCGCGGTCGACGTCGCCGTCGGCCTCGACCAGCGCCGATTTGGCGTCCATCATCGCCGCCCCGGTCCGCTCCCGGAGCGCCTTTACGTCAGCGGCAGTGATGCTCATTTCGACTCCCCCTCGTTCTCAGCTTTCTCCTCAGTCTCGGCAGCTTTCGCGCTTTCCTCCGGCGGCGCCGGCGGCTGCTCCTCCGACGGCTGGACGTCCTCGGCAGCCGGTTGCTCCCCCGCTACGGTCGGAGCGGGTTTCTCAGCGGCCTGAGCCTCGACCATGGCGCCAGCCGGAGTGGCCTGAACCTGGGCCTTGGGGGCCTCTGCCGCGGGTGCCGGAGCCTGCAGTTTTTGAGCCTGCGCCTGAGCCTGGGCCGCTTTCTGCTGCGCCGCTTTCTGCTCCGCAGCCTGTTTCGCGGCAGCTTCGGCCGCCTGTTTGGCCTCCTCGGCTTCGCGCCGCGCTTTCTCTTCCTCCTCGCGTTTGCGCCGCTCTTCCTCCTCACGTTTGCGGCGCTCCATCTCTTCGGCGAGTCGCTTCTCCTCCTGCACGCGCCAGGACGAGGAGCCCTCCTCGATCGCGCCGCCGATCGTGCCGATCACCAGCTCGCAGGAGCGGATCGCGTCGTCGTTGCCGGGGATCACGTAGTCGACCGGCGTCGGGTCGCAGTTGGTGTCGACCAGGCCGATGATCGGGATCCGCAGCCGCGCCGCCTCGTTGACAGCGATCTCCTCGGTTTTGAGGTCGGCGACGAAGACGGCGTCCGGGAGGCGGTCCATGTCGCGCACGCCGCCGAGGTTGAACTCGAGCTTGGCGAGTTCGGCCTCCATCCCCATCCGCTCCTTCGTCGGCAGGAGGTCGAGTTTGCCTTCCTCTTTCCAGCCGTTGAGCTCGTGGAGACGGGCGATTCGGCCCGACATCGTGTTGAAGTTGGTCAGGAGGCCGCCGAGCCAGCGCTTATTGACGTAGGGCATTTTGCAGCGATCGGCCCATTCCTGGATCGTGTCGCGGGCCTGCTTCTTCGTGCCGACGAAGAGGACGGTGCCGCCCCCCGTCGCCAGCTCGCCGGCCATTTTGCGGGCGTTCTCGAGCAGCGCCTCGGTCTGCAGCAGGTCGATGATGTGGATCCCGTCGAGCTCGCCGAAGATGAAGCGGCGCATGTTCGGGTTCCAGCGGCGCGTCTGGTGGCCGAAGTGGACTCCGGCCTCGAGCAGATCTCTGAGTTCTGCCTGTGCCATGTGGTTCTCCTTTTGTCGGTGAAGTTGTGAAGCGCCCCGCTCCGCTCGCCGGGACCTGACCACGGGCCAGGCAGGATCCGACTCGCACCGAGCGAGGGTTAGATTTCGAGTCAGGGAGTGTAGAGCGGCAGCCCTACTCGGCGCGGGCCGCGTCGAGCGCGGCGGCGAGGTCCGGCGGCAGCGGCGAGGTGAAGGCAAGCTGCTCGCCCGTGCGCGGATGGCGGAAGGCAAGCCGGTGGGCGTGGAGGAACTGGCGCCCGAGCTCGTAGCGGTCGCCGCCGCCGTAGGTGAGGTCGCCGCTGAGCGGGTGCCCGATCGCCGCGAAGTGGGCGCGGATCTGATGCGTGCGGCCGGTCTCCAGCCGCGCCTCCAGGTAGGTCTCGCGCGGCAGCAGCTCCAGCACCTCGAAGTGGGTTCGGGCCTGGCGCGAGGCCGCCCCGGAGACCGCCATCCGGTGGCGCTGCCGGGAGGCGCGGCCGATCGGGGCGTCGATCGTGCCCGTCCGTGAGGTCAGGCGCCCGCCCGCAAGCGCCAGGTAGATCCGCTCCACCTCGCGGCGGCGCACTGCCTCCTGCAGCGCCGCATGGGTCTCGTCGTCGCGGGCGACGACGAGCAGGCCGCTGGTCTCCTTGTCGAGGCGATGGACGATCCCGGGGCGCTCCGGGTCCCCTCCCCCGCCGAGGATCTCGGCCAGCTCGTCGACCAGCGTCGGGCCGGTGTGGGACGGCGCCGGGTGGACGACGAGCCCGGCCGGCTTCTCGACCACGGCTAGGAAGTCGTCGAGGTGGACGATCCTCAGCTCGGCCTCAGCCACCGGCGTCCTCCTCGATGGGGCGCTCTCGCTCGGCGTCGCGCATGTAGAGGAAGACGAGCAGGACGACGCCGCAGGTGATCGCGACGTCGGCGAGGTTGAAGGGCGGCCAGGAGCCGACATCGATGAAGTCGGTGACCGCGTCGGCGCGGATGCGGTCGGCGAGGTTGCCGAGAGCGCCGCCGGCGAGCAGTCCCATCGCCACCCACATCCCCGGGCGCGTCGGGCTACGGGCGAAGAGGTAGCCGAGCGCCCCGAGCGCCAGCAGGGTCACCAGGATCAGCCCCGCGCCGGCGCCGCCGGCGAGCCCGAAGGCGACGCCGCGGTTGTGGGACAGGGTCAGGCTCAGGGGCCCGAGCACGTCGACGTTCTCGCCCGGCACCAGGTCCGCCTCGATCGCCGCCTTGGCCGCCTGGTCGGCGGCGAAGACGAGACCGCAGAGGGCGCCCGCCAGCGCCCAGGCGCGAGCGGCGGCGAAGCTCACCCGCGAATCAGCCCGACGACGATCGCTTGGGCGACGAAGAGGACGATCAGGCCGATCATCGGGCTGAGGTCGAGGGCAAAGCCTCCGCCCCCGATCGGCGGCAGGAAGCGGCGGAAGAAGTTGAGGTAAGGATCCGTCGTCTCGGTGATGAAGTCGAGGACTGAGCGCAGCCAGGGTCGATAGGGCATCCGCGGGATGAAGGAGATCACGATCCGGGCGAAGATCAGGATCACGTAGACGATGAAGAGGGCGGCGACGTAGTCAGCGATGTCGCCGCGGTTGACCGCGAGCGGGATCACTGCCGCATCCTCGCCAGGGAGGCCGCGACAGCCGCCTCGAACGCCGCCCGCGCACCCTCTCGGTCGAGCGCCTCCAGGCCCTTCTCCGTGCTCCCGCCCGGCGAGGCGACGGCCTTGCGCACCGCCGCCGGATCGTGGCGGCGCAGCAGCTCCGCGGTCCCGCTCGCGGTCTCCACGACCAGCTCCCGCGCCAGGGTGGGATCGAGCCCGTCTGCGGCCCCGGCGTCGGCAATTGCCTCCACCGCCAGGGCGAGGTAGGCGGGCGAGCAGCCCATCACCGCCGTGGCGGCGTCGAAGTCGCCCTCGGCGATCTCGACGACGCGTCCCAGCAGGTCCAGCTTCTCGCGCACCGGCTCGCTGGCAGCGCCGGCAACGCAGAGGACGCCCTGGCGGACCTCGACGCCGACGTTCGGCATCACCCGCAGCACGTGCTCGGTACCCGGCAGAACTGCTCTCAGTCGCTCCAGCGGCACCGCCGCCAGGACCGAGACGACCTCCTTGGCCTCGCCCAGCTCCGGTGCCACCTCCTCGAGCTTGTTCGGCTTCACCGCCAGCAAAACTAAGTCGGCACGGCGGGCGATCTCCTCGTTGGCGACCGCCTCTCCCCCCAGCTCCTCGGCCAGCGCCTGAGCGCGACCGGAGCCGCTGTCGGAGAACAGCATCCCCGCGAACTCCCCAGCCCAGCCGCGCGCCATCGCCGCAGCCATGCTCCCGGAACCGACAAAGCCGATGATCATGGCGGGGAGACTAGCCCCCGAGGCCGCTAAGACTGGTTGAAGAAGCCCTTGTCGATCAGCCGCGCCTTTTCCTCGGCGGAGACGTCGACGTTGCGCGGCGTCAGCAGGAACATCTTCTCGGCGATCCGCTGCATCCCGCCGTCAAGCGCGTAGGTGAGCCCCGAGCAGAAGTCGATCATCCGCTTCGAGAGCTCGTGGTCGGCGGTCTGCAGGTTGAGGATCACCGGCACCTGTCGTTTGAACTGGTCGGCGACCTGCTGGGCGTCGTTGAAGTTGCGGGGGATGACGAGATGCACTTGGAGGTCGCCGCCGTCGCCGCCGTTGTCGACCGGGCGCAGCGTCCGGGTGCGGCTGGCGGCGACCGGTTCGTCGTCGCCGAAGATGTCGTCGATCTCGTCGCGGCGGGGCCGGCGCGAGGTCGGCAGGCGCCGCACCGAGGAGCTCTCGCCGCGTTCGCGGCGGCCCTCGAAGACTTCCTCCGTCCCGGTCTCGGGCTCGAAGTCTTCCTCGTATTCAGGGCCGTAGTCGTGGTCCTCGGCCAGTCCGAAGTAGACCAGCGCTCTATGCCAAGTGTCCCGTAGGGCCATCTGTCTCGCGTGTTTCGGCCTCGACCGGCCGACTCCTTTACAGATTATCCCCAGATTCGAGCGGATTCACACGAAAAGCGCGTGGCCGAGGCGGACGATCGTCGCCCCCTCCTCGATCGCGACCCGCCAATCCTGCGACGTGCCCATCGAAAGGCGGCTGAGGCCGTTAGCTGCCGCCAGCTCGGCCAGGCGGGCGAAATAGGGCCGTGACTGCTCGGGATCGGGGCTGAACGGCGGCATCGTCATCAGGCCGGAGACGTGGGCCGGGCAGCGCGCGATGAAGGCCGTCAGCTCGGCGGGCTCCACTCCGCCCTTGCCCTCCTCGCCGGAGACGTTGACCTCGACCAGCACCTCGGTCTCCGGGGACCCGTGCTTCTCCAACTGAGCGAGCACGGAGTCGGTGGCGACCGAATGGATCAGGCGGCAGAGCGGCAGCACCTGCTTCAGCTTGCGGCTCTGCAGGTTGCCGATGAAGTCCCACTCGAAGGCGTCGCCCCAGCGCTCGCGCTTGGCTGCGAGGTCCTGCTGGCGGTTCTCGCCGACCAGCCGCACCCCCGCCTCGGCCAGCTTCCCCATCTCCTCCAGCGGCACGTACTTGGTGGCGACCAGAAGCTCGACCCCGTCGCCGGCGACGCCCCGAGCCTCCTCCAGGTTGGCCGCCACCTTCCCGGTGTCGATGTCGTGGATCATCTCCGCCATCGCCTCAGCCCTCGATCCAGGCGATACCCGCCTGGCGACCGGTGCGGCCGTCGTCGCGACGGTGGGAGAAGAAGAGCTCGCACTCGCAGCTGGTGCAGAGGCCGGCGGATTCGACCCCGGGGACGTCCGCGGCTGCGAGCAGCCGCCGCGCGACCTCCGGCAGGTCGAGCATGCGGCCAACCGCGACGCCCTCCCCCAGGTCTGCAAAGGCGTCGAGGACCTCCTCGCCGACCTCGTAACAGCAGGGACCGATACCCGGCCCGACCGCCGCCGCGGTGGCTTCCACCGCCGCGGCGGCCTTCCCGACGATCCCGCCGGCGAGACCGCGCCAGCCCGCGTGGACCAGCGCCAGCCCACCCGGCCCGTAGAGCGCGATCGGCAGGCAGTCGGCGACGAAGACGAGCGGCGCCAGGCCCGGCTGCCGGACCAGATGCCCGTCAGCTTCGGTGGCCGGCGTTCCAGCGCCGTGGTCGATCAGATCGGTGCCGTGGACCTGGAGGGCGAAGACGATCTGCTGCGGCTGGAGATCGAGGGCAGATGCGAGTCGCGCCCGGTTCTCCTCCACCACTTGGTTCAAGTCCTCGGTGAGGATGCCGAGGTTGAGCGAGTCGAAGGGCTGCTCACTGACGCCGCCGAGGCGGGTCGAGAAGGCCGCCCGGGCACCGCCGAGGTCGGCCTCCAGCCATCGCACCCCGCTGCGCTCGTGCCACTCCATCCAGGGATACGAAATCAGACCTGGAGAGTCAGTCCCTCAGCGCGGCCGCCAACGCCGTCGTCAACTCCTGCTCGCGCCCGCGGATCTCACCTTCGAGCTTCCTGTGCTTGGCGGCGCGCAGGCCGCGGCCGACGGCAGGGCCCTGCTCGACCCCCGCCGCGATCAGGTCCTCGCCGGAGATCTCCAGCCTGACCTTGCGCCAGGCGGTGAGGTAGTGGTCGAGCCAGTTGGCCCCCATCGCCCGGGCAAGGATCAGCTCGACCGGGTCGCGCCGTTCTGCCACCTCCACCCCCTCCCCCGGCTTCGGCATCCACATCGAGGCCAGCACCTCCTCCGCGCCGGGCGGGCCCAGCGCGGCGGCGACCAGCGCCTGCTCACGCGGCACCTCCTCCGCCCAGTGGGGGGTCTTCAGCAGCTGGTCGACCGCCTGCATCAAGTCAATGCCGTCGGGCCGCAAATCGATCACGCCCCATTTGGCGAGCAGCTCGAAGCCCTCGCACGCGTTCCCTTCGGCCGCCAGTCGCTCCAGCTCGTTGCGGCGGCGGTCGGCGGAGACGGTGGTGAGGTCGACCTCGCGCAGCAGCTCCGCGGTCTTCGACTCGAGCTCGAAGCCGAAGCGGGAGGCGTAGCGGGCGGCGCGGATCGCCCGGGTCGGATCGTCGACGAAGGAGCGGTCATGGAGAACCCGCAGCAGTCCGCGCTCGAGGTCCGCCCGACCCTCGTGCGGATCGATCAGCCGCGGCTCCTCCTGCAGGGGAAGAGCGATCGCGTTGATCGTGAAGTCACGGCGCGCCAGGTCCTCCTCGATGCTGGCGGCGGGAGCGACGACGGGCAGCGCTCCGGGCTCGGGATAGGTCTCGGTACGAGCGGTCGCGATATCCAGCTCATGCCCTTCGACGTCCACCTTGACGGTGCTGAAGCGCTCGTGCTCGACGTGGGCACCGCCAAGTCGTTCGGCCAGGGTGGCCGCATCGCCGACCACCACCAGGTCCACGTCGGCCCGCGGCCGTTCCAGCAGCAGGTCCCGGACCGCGCCGCCGACCAGGAAAACAGGCTCCCGCGCCGCCGCGCGTACCGGCTCCAGCTCCGGATGAACATCTCGAAGCGATCGCGCCAGATCGTCCATGCGCCCGTACGATGACCGCTTTTGCCGAGAGGAGGCGTTCAGGGTCTCTACAACCGGACCGGGATGCCGTCGGCGGCCATTCGCTCCTTCGCCTCGCGGACGCGGTAGGTGCCGTAGTGGAAGATCGAGGCGCAGAGGACGGCGTCGGCGTTGCCCTCGCCGATCGCCTCGCTCAGGTGGGAGAGCTCGCCGGCGCCGCCGGAGGCGATCACCGGCACGCCGACCGCGTCGGCGACCGCCCGCGTCAGCCCGATGTCGTAGCCGTCGTTGGTGCCGTCCCGGTCCATGCTGGTCAGCAGGACCTCCCCCGCCCCGCGCTCGACCGCCTCTTCGGCCCAGCCGATCGCGTCGCGGCCCTCGACCCGCTTGCGCCCGCCGTTGACGTAGACGCCCCAGCCATCCTCCTCGCGCTTGGCGTCGATCGCGATCACCACGCACTGGGCACCGAACTGCGCCGCCAGCTCCCCCAGCAGCTTGGGCCGCGCCAGCGCCGCCGAGTTGACCGAGACCTTGTCCGCCCCGGCATCCAGCACCGCCTGCGCGTCCTCGACCGAACGAATGCCGCCACCGATCGTGAACGGGATAAACACGTTGTCAGCGGTCCGCCGAGCCAATTCGACGATCGTCTCCCGCTGTTCGTGCGAAGCGGTGATATCGAGGAACACCAGCTCGTCGGCCCCCTCGGCGTCATACCGCTCCGCCAACTCCACCGGATCCCCCGCATCACGCAGCCCCACGAAGTTCGTCCCCTTCACAACCCGCCCCGCATTGACGTCGAGGCACGGGATCACGCGTTTGAGAGCCATTGGCTAAGCGTAAAGGTCTGCCTGTGTCCCTCACCCGTCTACTGGAGCGTGTTGCTCGGAGGGATGGGTGACCCCTGACCGACCGGCGTCCTGATTTTCGCAGTGCCCGTCGGCGAGAGCTGGTGAGTTAACGGCGAAAATCCCAGGGAGGGAAGGGGTCACCCATCCCTCCATACCGGCAACGCTTAGTCCCGCAGTATTTTGGCTGCCTCGGCCACGGTGAACTTGCGCTCGTAGAGGGCGCGGCCGACGACTACGCCTTCGATGTTGGGAGCTGCCTCGGCGGCGAGGTGCTTTAGGTGAGACAGCTCGCCGACGCCCCCGGAGGCCTGCACTTGCGCTGAGGTTCCGGCGGCGATTCGGTTGAGCTCGCCTAAGGCCGGGCCCTCCATGGTGCCGTCGACCTCGATCGCGGTGCAGAGGAAGCGGGCCGCGCCGCGCTCGCTCAGCTGGGCGACCGCGTCGGCGACGTCGAGCTCGCTGGTCTGGGTCCAGCCGGAGAGGGCGACCTTGCCCTCGCGGGCGTCGACCGAGATCACCAGGTGCGGGCCTTGGGCCTCGATCATCGCCTCGAGGAACTGCGGGTCGCGCAGGGCCGCGGTCCCGATCACGATTCGGTCCGCCCCCGCCTCGCGCACCGCCTCGACGGCGGCCGTGTCGCGGAGGCCACCACCGACCTGGATCGGGCAGCTGACAGCGGCGGCGATCCGCCGCACCGCCTCGAGGTTCTGCGGCTCCCCCGCTTTGGCCCCGTCAAGGTCGACGACATGGAGGAACTCGGCCCCTTCCTCCGCCCAGCGCAGGGCCGCGTCAACGGGGTCGGCGTCGTAGGTGGTCTCGCGCTCGTAATCGCCCTGCAGCAGTCGCACGGCCTTGCCGCCGCGGATGTCGATGGCCGGGTAGAGGATCACGCCGCTGCGGGCGACTTGGCGCAGATGCCGGCGAAGTTGGAGAGCAGCCGCAGGCCGGCCGCGCTCGACTTCTCCGGGTGGAACTGGACGCCGAAGACGTTGTCGCGCTCGGCCGCGCAGGTGAAGCGGCTCCCGTAGACGGCGGTGCCGAGAAGCTCCTCGGCACTCGCCCGCGGCGCGAGGGAATGGACGAAGTAAAAAGGCGTCTCGGAGGGGATGCCCTCGACCAGCCGGGAATCGCGCTCCCAGCGCACCGGCTCCCAGCCGATGTGCGGGACCTTGAGGCCCTCGGCCTCCAGCCCGTCGACCGGTCCCTCGAGCAGGCCGAGCCCGTCGGCGCCGCCGAGCTCGGTGCTGGAGCCGAAGAGCAGCTGCAGGCCGAGGCAGATGCCGAGGATCGGGACGCCGGCCTCGCGCCGCTCGGCGATCAGCTCCTCGAGCCCGAGGTCGCGGATCCGCTCCATCGCCCGCGGGAAGGCGCCGACGCCGGGGAGGATCACTCCATCCGCCGCCCGCACCTCGTCGCCATCGTTCGTGATCATCGCCGTGACGCCGACGTGCTCCAGCGCCTTCTCGACCGACCGCAGGTTGCCCATCCCGTAGTCGAGGATCGCGATCCGGGTGCTCATTGGCTCAGCGTCCCCTTGGTCGAAGGCACGCCGGTCTCGTCCGGATCAATCGAGACGGCGACGCGCAGCGCCCGGGCGAATGCCTTGAAGGAGGCCTCGATCATGTGGTGGGCGTTCGTCCCCGAGCGGACCCAGATGTGCAGGGTCAGCTTGGCGCTGTTGGCGACGGCGCGGAAGAACTCCTCGGCGAGCTCGCTGTCGAAGCCGGCGATCGAGACGACTGGAAGGTCGGCGGCGAAGTCGCAGTAGGGCCGACCGGAGATGTCGATCGCGCACTCGGCCAGGGACTCGTCCATCGGCACCAGGGCCGAGCCGTAGCGGCGAATCCCGGTGCGGTCGCCCAGCGCCTCGTCGAGCGCCTGGCCGAAGACGATGCCGACGTCCTCGACCGTGTGGTGGGCGCCGGTCTCGAGGTCGCCGTTGGCCTCGACTTTCAGCCCGAGCCGACCGTGGCGGGCGAGCAGGTCGAGCATGTGGTCGAGAAAGCCGACGCCGGTCTCGGCGCTGGCCTCTCCCCCGTCGAGGTCGAGGGAGAGCCGGATCTGCGTCTCCCCCGTCTGCCGCTGCTTTTCAATCGATCTGCTCATCGCTTCTTCCTCCTAATCATCGCCGACTCGCCGTGAACGGGGAAGCCCTCCGCCCGGGCCAGGGCGTCAACATGCGCCGCCAGGCCAGCTGCCGCCGTCCCGTCGATCTCCACATTGGAGATGCGGCGGCGGAAGGTGCCAGGTCCAAGCGGCCCGGCGTAGCGCCCCGCGCCGCCGGTCGGAAGGACGTGATTGGAGCCCGCGAGGTAGTCGCCGAACGCGGTGGCACCGTGGCGGCCGACGAAGACGCAGCCCGCCGTCGTCACCCGGTCGGCGAGGAGCGCCGCATCGGTCTCCAGCAGCTCGAGGTGCTCGGGGGCATAGGCGTTAGCGAGGTCGATCGCGGCCTCCGTGTCGGGGACCTGGACCAAGCCGAGGGCGGCGTCGGCAACGCTGGGACGGGATGCGGCCGACGTTTCGGCCGCCTCGGCGATCGCGTCGAGCACCTGCTCCTCGACCGCGGCGACCACCAGCGGGCTTTCGGGACCGTGCTCGGCCTGGGCGCAGAGGTCGAGGGCGGCCCACTCGGCCTCGGTGTCGTGCCCGGCGATCACCATCAGCTCGGAGGGTCCGGCGAGGGAATCGATCCCGACCTGCCCGTAGACAGCCCGCTTCGCCTCCCTCACCCAGGCGTTCCCCGGGCCGGCGATCACGTCCACGGGGGCGACGGTCTCGGTTCCGTAGGCGAGGGCGAAGATCGCCTGAGCCCCGCCCATCGCGTAAATCTCCTCGATCCCGCAGAGCGCCGCGGCGGCCAGCACGAACGGGTGGACCCGCCCGTCGGGACCCGGCGGCGACGCCAGCGCGATCCGCTCCACGCCAGCCACCTGCGCCGGGATCGCGCACATCAGGACGCTGGAGGGATAGGCGGCACGGCCGCCGGGGGCGTAGATGCCGGCCGCGGCCACGGGTACTTCCCGCAGCGTCACCTTCTGGCCAGCCGGCAGCTCCACCTGCAGCGCCTCTCCTATCTGGGCCTCGGCAACCTGGCGAACGTTGGCGACGGCTGCCTCCATCGCCTCCCGCAGCTCCGGGTCCAGTACCGCCAAGGCCGCCTCGATGTCGCCCGGCTCGACCCGCAGCGCAGCGAGCCCGGCCCCGGGCGCGTCGAAGCGGGCGGTTAGCTCGAGCACGACCTCGTCGCCGCGTGACAGAACCTCGTCGTAGATCTCGCTGACGTCGACCGGTGGGGACGACTCGGCTGCCCAGTCCCGCAGCGCCGCCGCGGTTTCAGCCGCTCCTTCCCAGGCGAAGCGGCGCCCCCTCATCGGCGGATCGCCTCACGCAGCTTTGCGGTCAGCTCGTCGATCTCGGACGCGCGCAGCTTGTGGGCGACCCGATTGGCGACGAAGCGGGCGCTGCACTCGACGATCTCCTCGCGCACCTCGAGTTCGTTCTCCTTCAGGGTGCGGCCGGTCGCGACGAGGTCAACGATGCCGTCGCTGAGCCCAACCAGTGGCGCCAGCTCGATCGAGCCCTTGACCTCGATCAGTTCAACCTGCCGGCCCGTCGACTCGAAGTAGCGCTCGGCGATGCGGGGGTACTTGGTCGCGATCCGCATCGTCCCCAGCGAGCGCTGCGACTCCCCCAGCCGGTCAGAGCCCTTCTGGCCGGCCAACACCATCCGGCAGCGGCCGAAGCCGAGGTCGAGCAGCTCGTAGACGGGGCGGTCGCTCTGCTCCAGCAGCACGTCCTTGCCGGTAATGCCGACGTCGGCGGCGCCCGCCTCTACATAGGTTGGTACGTCGGAGGGACGCACCGTCACCAGGGTCATCCCTTCGGTCTCGAAGATCAGCGAACGGGAGTCGCCGCGCACCTCAGAGGTATCGACCCCGGCTCCGTCGAGGACGTCCAGGGTTTCCCCAAAAAGGGCCCCGCGCGGTACGGCCAGGCGCAGCGGCGCGCTCATCGCCCCCCCTCCCCGCGGCGACGCTCCTCGATCTGGGCGGCGTGCACGCGCTCGAGGTTGAGCGCGAAGCCGGCGGCGGAGAGATCGAGGCCGAAGCGCCGCATCAGGCCGTCGTAGCGACCGCCGCCGCCGAGGACGCGGCCGACCGCTGGGTCGTAGACCTCGAGGATGGCGCCGTTGTAGTAGTCCAGATCGCGAAGCAGGCCGAAGTCGAACTGCACCCTGCGGCCGCCGGTTCGGGAGCCGAGGGCGTCATTGACGTCGGTGAGCCGCTCGGCCGCCCGCGTCGCGGCCTCGGCGCCGAAGCTGCGCGCCTGCTCGAGAACCTCCGCCCCGCCGCGCAACTGCGAGAGGGCGAGAAAGGCCTCGGCTCCGCCACCATCGACCCCGGCCGCGTCGAGCTCTTCCTCGACGCCAACCAGATCATGCGCCGCCAGGCGGGCGAGCACCTTCTCCCCGACCTCCTCGCCGAGCCCAAGCTCGCTCAGGAGGTCGCGGTAGAGATCGGCGTCGCCGAGGCCGATCACGGCACTGCTGAGGCCGGCGGCATCAAGCGCCGCTTCCAGCACCTCGATCACCTCGACCGTCCCCCCCGCGGCAGGGGCGCCGATCAGCTCCACCCCAGCCTGGAGGAACTCGCGCGTCTCGCCCCGCTGGGGGTTGACGGCGCGGTAAGCGCCGGCGATGTAACAAAAGCGAAGCGGCGGCTCTGCCTGGCCGTAGCGGGTGGCGACGAGCCGGGCAATCGGCACGGTCATTTCCGAGCGCAGGGCGAGCAGATCGCCGCTCTCGTCGAAGAACCTGTAGGCGGCGTGATCGCCGCGGCCGCCGCCGTGGGTCAGCACCTCGTCGTATTCGAGCGCGGGCGTCGCGACCTCGCCGTAGCCGCGCTCGTCGAAGACGCCGAGCAGCGCGGTCTGGAGCCGGCGCAGCTCGCGCATCTCCTCGGGCAGGACGTCGCGCGTTCCGGGTGGAATCGGGTGGATCATCGGCCTGACCTTACGTTGACCGGCGCAAGATCCCCGCTACGCGGGGACCTCCGCAGAAACGCGTTCGATCTGGGCGCCGAGGCCGCGCAGGCGCTCGTCGATCTGCTCGTAGCCGCGGTCGATTTGGCGAATGTTGCCGATCTCGGAGGTGCCGTCGGCCGCCAGCGCAGCGATGAGCATCGCCATCCCGGCCCGGATGTCGGGGCTCTCGACACGCTCCCCGTGGAGCCGGCTCGGACCGCTGACGATCGCCCTGTGGGGATCGCACAGCGTAATCCGAGCGCCCATCGCAACCAGCTTGTCGACGAAGAACAACCGGTTCTCGAACATCTTCTCGAAGATCAGGATCTCGCCGTTGGCCTGGGTGGCGAGCGCGACGGCGATCGAGGTGAGGTCGGCGGGGAAGGCGGGCCAGGGCCCGTCCTCGATCTTCGGGATCGCGTCGCCAAGGTCGGATTCGATCTCCAGGCTCTGCCCAGCAGGGACGAGGACGTCCTCGCCATGTATCTCCGACCGCAGCCCGAGGCGCTTGAACTGGCGGCGCACGTTGGTCAGGTCCTTGGGGTTGACGTCGCGGATCAGCAGCTCTCCGCCCGTGGCAGCCGCCAGGGCCATGAAGCTGCCCACCTCGATGTGGTCGCAGGAGATCGTGTACTCGGCCCCGCCGAGGCTCTCGGCGCCGTTGACCACCATCACGTTCGAGCCGATCCCGTCGACCCTCGCCCCCATCGCGGTCAGCAGGTGCGCCAGGTCCTGGACGTGAGGCTCCGATGCGGCGTTGGCAATCTGGGTGGCCCCGGGGGTCAAAGCAGCGGCCATCAGCGCGTTCTCGGTACCCATCACCGACGGCTCGTCCATGAAGATCTCGCAGGCAGAAAGCCCGTTGGGAGCGCTTAGCTCGATCCAGCGGCTGCCGTCGACCCTAGCCCCGAGGTCCTTGAAAGCGTCGAGATGGGCGTCGAGGCGGCGGCGACCGATGAAGTCGCCGCCCGGCGGCGGCATCCTCGCCTCGCCGAAGCGGGCCAGCAGCGGCCCGGCGAGCAGGAACGAGGCGCGGATCTTCCCCGAGAGGGCATCGTCGACTTCACCGTCGACATCGCGGGCGCAGAGGCGGACGCTGTTGTCGGCAACCCAGGCCACTTCCACCCCGAGCTGCTCGAGCAGCGCGATCTGGGCTTCGGTGTCGCGGATCCGCGGGACCCGGTGCAGCAGCACCTCCTCCTCGGTGAGGAGGCAGGCGGCGAGGATCGGCAGCGCCGCGTTCTTGTTGCCGGCGACGGTCACCTCTCCGGAGAGGGGGACGCCGCCCTGGATCACGAACTTCTCCATCAGTTTTCCTGCACTCGGGTCACGGGGCTAGGGTAACGGCCGAGATGGGCAGAAGATCGAAGATCGCCGCGGCGATCGTGCTGGGGGTCCTCGCGCTGCTGGCGGTCAACGCCCTGATCGTCGACGGCAAGACCGAGGAGGCCGAGGTGACGGTGTCCGGCGGCCGCATCCTCGACCTGCCCGACGGCGATCTCCAGGTGGTCGAGCACAACCCCGGCGGCAGCGCGCCGATCGTGCTCCTTCACTGCTACACCTGCGCCATGGACTGGTGGGACGGCATGGTCCCGATGCTGGAGCGCGATCACTACGTCGTCACGATCGACCTCCTCGGCCACGGCGGCTCGGAAAAGCCCGCCGAGGGCTATACCCCGCCGAACCAGGCGAAGGTGGTGGCCGAGGCCCTTCGGCGCCTCGGCATCCGGGACGCGACGGTGGTCGGGCACTCCCTAGGCGGGGCGGTGGCCGTGGCACTGGCCGAAGAGAGCCCAGCGCTGGTCGCCCGTACGACGATCATCGACATGCCGCCCGACAACACCTACGAGGATGGCGAGGGCTTTACCGCGAGCCTCGGCTTCGCGCCGGTGATCGGTGAGGCCCTATGGCAGGTGAAGCCCGACTTCGCCGTCCGCCATGGACTCGGAGTGGCGTTCGCGCCCGACTACGACGTCTCCGACGCCTTTGTCGAGGATTTGAAGCGCCTCACCTACACCGCTTACGACGACACCCCCTCGGGGAACGACCACTTCCTCCACGAGAAGTCACTCGACCAGCGCATGGAGGCGGTGGGCAAGCCGTTGATGGTCCTGATGGGAGCCGAGGAGCAGCTGATCGATGACCCGCAGCGTGCCCTTCGCCAGTACAAGGCCGCCATTCCCGCTGCCGAGACCCACCTGATCGCCGGCGCCGGGCACTCCCCGAACGTGGAGAAGCCGGAGGAGACCGCTGCCCTCGTCCTCGGCTTTGCACAAGAGGCCGAAAAACAGGTAGGCTCTTCTGTGCGCGACGTCACGGAGCGTGGCCCTGAGCCACAGCGAAGCTCCCGGAGGGACGTCCCATGATTGCGCTTCTGGGGTTTGCGGCGCTACTGGTACCAGTAGCGCCGCGGCATGCCCAACCGCATGAGCAAGCCATTTCCGCGGCCCTGATGCAAAGCCCGTTGCAGACCCCCTGTTCCGTCCGCGGGCCCTCCTAACTTACGAACCTATGTTCGATCAAAAGACCAAGCTAAGCGGACGGCTGACCGACGCCGTCGACCTCCTCATCGACTTCGCAACCCTAGGCGAGTACGGGCTGGAGCCCGTTGGGAGAACTCGCCAGGGTTGCGCGGACCCTGCCCCGGCACTTCCGCGGGCAGCTGGACGCACCGCACATCGCCACGCCCAGTGCAACCTGCTTATAGAAGCTGGCTTCCGCGGTCCGCGCCGGGAATTGTCGCGGTAGCGAGGCGTTCGAGCAGCAAGCGAAAAGCCGCGAGCGCGGAGCGTGGCGTAGCAGCGCTACGCGAGCTCCGTGATCGTGGCTTAGCGCGCCGCTGATCGGGCGCCGCAGCCCGCGCCAATTTCTGGCGCGGACCGCTAAAAAAGAACCGGCGGCGACCTACTCTCCCAGGAGGTTGCCCCCCAAGTACCATCGGCGCTGAAAGGCTTAACTGCTCTGTTCGGAATGGGAAGAGGTGTCTCCCTTTCGCTATGCGCCACCGGAAATTTGCGAGACGCTACGCCCGGTGGAGCTTGAAAACCGCACAAGACCTCATAGGTATTAAAAATATCCGTCAAGCCCTCGACCCATTAGTACCGGTCGGCTACACACATTGCTGCGCTTCCACCGCCGGCCTATCAACCTGGTGGTCTACCAGGGGTCTTACTCCCTCAAGGGGATGGGAGAACTTATCTCGAGGACGGCTTCCCGCTTAGATGCTTTCAGCGGTTATCCGTTCCATGCGTAGCTAATCTGCGATGCCCTTGGCAGGACAACAGATACACCAGAGGCATGTTCATCCCGGTCCTCTCGTACTAGGGATGACTCCTCTCAATTCTCCAACGCCCACAGCAGATAGGGACCGAACTGTCTCAC
>Ga0190273_10000042_pt1 | contig 84194 bp, 78 predicted proteins | sample Popmic504IS_FD_134513 | JGI IMG/M metagenome (GOLD analysis project Ga0190273, IMG submission 134513) | Populus adjacent soil microbial communities from riparian zone of Shoshone River, Wyoming, USA - 504 IS | ecosystem: Environmental > Terrestrial > Soil > Riparian zone > Trees stand | place...
CTCGGCGGCGACAGGCTGGAGATCTGGGCGCCGACCCAGGCGCCGGGCCTGGCGCAGGCGGCGGCGGCACGGGTGGCGGGCCTCGGCGAGGCGCAGGTGACGCTCTACCCGACGATGATCGGCGGCGGCTATGGGCGCAAGCTCGAGACGCGGGCGATCGAGCAGGCGGCGATGCTGGCGATGCGCGTGAAACGGCCGGTCCAGCTCAGCTGGTCGAGGCTCGAGGAGACGGTTCAGGACGGCTTCCGGGCGCCGGCCCGGGCGCAATTGCTGGCGAGGCTCGACACCGGCGGCATCGTGCTCGGCTGGCAGGCGCGGATCGCGGCGCCCGATACCGGGGCTCAGCTCGAGGCCCGGCTGCGTGGCGGCGGAACCGCGATGGCGGCGATCGGCGATCCCGTCGCGGGCGCGGTTCCGCCTTACGCCATCCCGGCCGTGGCGGTGGACTATCTGCCCGCCGAGACCGGGATAAGGGTCGGCGGCTGGCGCTCGGGCGCCCACGGCTACACCGCTTTCTTCACCGAGAGCTTCATGGACGAGCTGGCCCGGCTTTCGAGCGTCGAGCCGCTGTCCTTCCGGATGCAGATGCTGGGAGACAATCCGCGGCTGGCGCGCTGCCTGACGACGGCGGCGACCTTGGGAGGCTGGGACGGCGGTGTCCCGGGAAGCGCGATGGGAATCGCCTGCCACAGCGCCTTCGGGAGCCATATCGCCGCTTTGGTCGAGGTCGAGGTGACCGCCGACCAGAAGGCGCGGGTGCTTCGTGCGGTGTGCGCGGTCGATTGCGGGCGGATCGTCAACCCCAACCTCGTCCGGCAGCAGATCGAGGGCGGCCTGATCTTCGGAATCGCCGCCGCGACCGGCGATCCGATCGGCTTCGAGCGCGGCCGGCCCGACGCGCGCGGCTTTGCCCATTTCGGCTTCCCGGCCCTGGCCGGCTCGCCCGAGGTGACGGTCGAGCTGCTCGACAGCGAGGAGGAGCCGGGCGGAGTGACCGAGCTCGGAGTGCCGGTGGCGGCGCCGGCCGTCGCCAACGCCCTCCACGCCCTGACCGGCCGCCGGCTGCGCTCGCTTCCGCTGGTCGTGGGCGGATGAAGCCCCCCGCCGACCACCCGCCGGTTCAGGCGCCGCGGATCGGAGTGCTTCTGATCAACCTCGGCACGCCCAACTCGCCCGAGCCGGGATCGGTGCGGCTCTACCTCAAGGAATTCCTGTCGGACCCGCGGGTGATCGAGATCCCGCAGCTCGTCTGGCAGCCGATCCTGCGCGGCATCATCCTCACGACCAGGCCGAAGAAATCGGCTCACGCCTACCGGCAGGTGTGGACCGGGGAAGGCTCGCCGCTCGCCGCGATCACCGCCCGGCAGGCGAAGGCGCTGCGCGGCGCGTTCGGCGAAAATGTGATCGTCGATCACGCGATGCGCTACGGCGAGCCGGCCATCGCCGGGAAGATCGACTCGCTCAAGGCTCAAGGCTGCGAGCGCATCCTGATCGCTCCGCTCTATCCGCAATATTGCGCGGCGACGACGGCGACGGCGAACGACGAGGCCTTCGCCCATCTGCGTCGGTTGCGCTGGCAGCCGGCGGTTCGGACCTTGCCACCGTATCACGACGACCCGGCCTATATCGCGGCTCTGAAGGCAAGGCTGGAGGAGGGGCTGGCGGGCCTCGATTTCGAGCCCCAGGCGATCCTCGCCAGCTTCCACGGAATGCCGCAGCGGACGCTCGAGCTGGGCGACCCCTATCATTGCCATTGCCGGAAGACGGCGCGGCTGCTGAGCGAGGCGAGCGGGCGGGAGCTGACGGTCGTCTTCCAGTCGCGCTTCGGCCGGGCGAAATGGCTCGAGCCGGCGACCGATACGACGCTGGCCGCCTTGCCCGCGCGGGGCGTCGCCAAAGTGGCGATCCTCGCGCCCGGTTTCTCGGCCGATTGCCTCGAGACCCTGGAGGAGCTGGCGATACGCGGGCGCGACACTTTCCTCGCCGCGGGCGGAAGCGATTTCGCCTATCTGCCCTGCCTCAACGACAGCCCGGCGGGGCTGGAAATGCTGCGCAGCATTTTGGGCCGCGAGCTTGAAGGTTGGGGGAGCGGGACGTAAGGGCCGCGCACAACAAAAAAGCTAGGAGAGAAAAATGGCACGCGTTGCGATCGTCACCGGCGGCACCCGAGGCATTGGCGAGGCGATCAGCATCGCCCTTCGCGACCAGGGCGTGACCGTCGCCGCCAATTATGCCGGCAATGACGAGAAGGCGCGCGAGTTCACCGACCGGACCGGGATCAAGGCCTTCAAATGGGACGTCGGCGATTTCGACGCGTGCCAGGCGGGCGTGCAGCAGGTGGAGAGCGAGCTCGGGCCGGTCGACGTGCTCGTCAACAACGCCGGGATCACCCGCGACGGAACGATGAAGCGGATGGACCGCAAGGCCTGGGACGAGGTGATCGACGTCAATCTCGGCGGCTGCTTCAACATGGCCAAGGCGGTGTTCGAGGGGATGCAGTCGAGGAAGTTCGGCCGGATCGTCAATATCGGCTCGATCAACGGCCAGGCGGGCCAATACGGCCAGGTCAATTACGCCGCCGCCAAGTCCGGGATCCACGGCTTCACCAAGGCCCTGGCGCAGGAGGGCGCCCGCGCCGGAGTGACGGTGAACGCGATCGCTCCGGGCTATATCGACACCGAGATGGTGGCGGCGGTGCCGGAGGACGTGCTCGCCAAGATCGTCGCCCGGATCCCGGTCGGGCGGCTCGGCAAGGCCGAGGAGATCGCCCGCGGAGTCGTCTTCCTGTGCGGCGAGGACGGCGGCTTCATCACCGGGAGCACGCTGAGCATCAACGGCGGCCAGCACATGTATTGATGATGGTGGGTGGGAAGCGCGTCATCCCAGCGCAGGCTGGGATCCCGTGGGGTGAAAGGCGCCGGCGCGTTTCACCCGCTGGGGCCCCAGCCTTCGCTGGGGCGACGGGCCTTTGACGCCGCCCGGTCTTTCCTCGGGGCCCCGCAAACGCTCGGTGATGATCGCAGGCCATGCGACTTCGATCAGCCTGGAGCCGGTCTTCTGGGAGGCGTTGAAGGCGGAGGCCGAAGCTGAAGGCCTGCCGCTGAGCGCCCTCGTGGCACGCATCGATGCGGAGCGTATCCAGGCGCGCGACCCGCCCAATCTCGCCAGCGCGATACGAGTCTGGCTGTTCGAACGCAGGAACTCCCCTCCCTGAAAGGGAGGGAGTTATCTCCCGAGCAATACCCTCGCCTGGGTGGCGATCTGGGCGAGCATCGGGGCGGTGGTGATGGGGGCGTTGCGGACCCGTTCGACGACCCTTCGGAACTGCTCGATCCTCGGGCCTTGCGCCGCGACCCATTGGTCGACGGCCTCGGTCGGCTCGCTTCCGCGCTTCCTGTGGAGGAAATCGAGCCGGAGCTGCTCGAAATCGCGGGCGAGGCCGGCGGTGAGGAGCCGCTCCCACTGGTCGCTCGCCCGGAACTGGTTGGCGGCGCCCTGCGCCCAGTCGAGGCCGAGCGCCTCGCCGAGTCGGGTGTAGGCGTTGGTGAGGCCGATCACGTCGACTCCGAGACGCTTGCCGAGAGCGGCGATCCCGACCGCTCCGTTCAGCTCGAACAGGCGGACGATCTTGCGGGCGATGTCGTCCGGCGCTCCGAGCTCGATCAGCCGCTGACGGCGTCCGCTGGCCTCGCTCGCCACCTCGCGGCGAAGAAGGCCTTCGACGGCGGCGTCGAGCGCATCGAGACCGGGGGCGAGATTGCCGACCATCTCGGCGAGCTTGGTCGTCGCCGAGGTGTTGCGCAGGATGTCGGCCATGTGGAGCTGGAGCGCCTGGCTGGCCTGGTCGAACAATTCGAGGCGGAGCTGCTCGGGGAGGTCGGCGGTGTCGAGCCGCTCCCAGAACACCTGCATGCCGAACAGGCGCTCGGCGGCGACGAAGGCGGCGGCGACCTGGCCGAACGAGGCGCCTTCCTCCTCCGCCAGGGCGAAGGGCGCGGTGATCCCGAGCCGGTTGACGAGGCGGTTGGCGATCTTGGTGGCGATGATCTCGCGGCGAAGGCGGTGCTGGAGGATGGCGTCGCCGTGGCGCTTCTGCATCGTCTCCGGAAAGGCTCCGCACAGCTCCGGGGTGAGGGTCGGGTCCTCGGTGATCTTGCCCTGCTCGAGCGCGGCCTGAAGCGCCATCTTCGAGGTCGAGAGGAGGATTGCGAGCTCGGGGCGGGTGAGGCCGCGATCCTCGTGCCCCCGGCGCATCAGATCCTCGTTGGATTCGAGGCCTTCGACGGCGCGGTTGAGCCGGCCGCTCTCCTCGAGCATCTCCATCGCCCGGAGCAGGGGCGGAAGGCCGGCGGCTCCGCCCCGTTCGGCGATGGACAGAGCAAGGGTCTGAAGGCGATTGTCCTCGAGCACGATCTCGGCGACCTCGTCGGTCATCTCGGCGAGCAAAGCGTTGCGGTCCTCGAGCGCGAGGCGGCCTTCCGCCATCTCGCGGTTGAGCGGGATCTTGATGTTGACCTCGTTGTCCGAGCAGTCGACTCCGGCCGAATTGTCGATGAAGTCGGTGTTGATCCGACCGCCGACACCGGCGAACTCGATCCGGCCGGCCTGGGTGATGGCGAGGTTGGCCCCCTCGCCGAGCGCCTTGGCGCGAAGCTCGGCGCCGTTGACCCTGATCGCGTCGTTGCCGGGGTCGCCGACCTCGGCGTTGCTCTCGTTCTTGCCCTTGATGTAGGTGCCGATGCCGCCGAACCAGAGCAGATCTACCGGCGCGGAGAGGATTGCGGTGAGCAGGGTGGCGGGGTCGGTCTCCTCCGCCTCGAGACCGAGCAGGGCGCGGATCTCCGGCGAGAGCGGGATCGACTTCTGGGAGCGCGGGAAGATTCCGCCGCCCTTCGAGATCAACTTGCGGTCGTAATCGTCCCAGCTCGAGCGCGGCAGGTTGAACAGCCGGTCGCGCTCCACCCAGCTCGACGCCGGATCGGGATCCGGATCGAGGAAGATGTGGCGGTGGTCGAAGGCGGCGACGAGCTTGATCGCCTTCGACAGGAGCATGCCGTTGCCGAACACGTCGCCCGACATGTCGCCGACTCCGGCGACGCGGATCGGCTGCGACTGGACGTCGATGCCGATCTCGCGGAAGTGGCGCTGGACCGAGATCCAGGCGCCGCGGGCGGTGATCCCCATCGCCTTGTGATCGTAGCCGTAGCTGCCCCCGGACGCGAAAGCGTCGCCGAGCCAGAAGCCGCGCTCGTTCGCGATCGCGTTGGCGACGTCGGAGAAGGTCGCGGTGCCCTTGTCGGCGGCGACGACGAAATAGGGATCGTCGCCGTCGAGGACGACGACGCCGTCCGGATGGACGATCCTGTTGCCGACGATATTGTCGGTGATCGACAACAAGGAGCGGATGAAGATGCGGTAGCTTTCCGTGCCTTCGGCGAGCCACGAATCGCGGTCGGTCATCGGCGGCAGCTGCTTGGGATAGAAGCCGCCCTTGGCGCCGGTCGGGACGATGACGGCATTCTTGACCAATTGGGCCTTCATCAGCCCCAGGATCTCGGTTCGGAAATCGTCGCGGCGGTCGGACCAGCGAAGGCCGCCGCGGGCGATCGGGCCGCCGCGCAGGTGGATGCCCTCGACCCTCGGCGAATAGACCCAGATCTCGCGCCAGGGCAGCGGCTGGGGCAGGTTCGGCACCCTGGCGCTGTCGAGCTTGAAGGCGAGCGCCTCGCGCCCGGCCGGGGTGAAGGCGTTGGTCCGAAGGGTCGCCGAGACGACTCCGTGGAGGAGCCTGAGGATCCGGTCCTCGTCGATCGCGGCGACTTGGGAGAGGCCGTCGCGGATCGCCCGCTCGGCGGCCTCGACCGCGCCCTCGCGCGGGCCTTCGAGCTTCGGATCGTGGAGCGCATCGAACAGGGCGATGAGGCCGTGGGCGACGCCCGGCGCCCGCCGCAGAGCCTCGACCACCGTCACCATCGAGTAGGACAGGCCGACCTGCCGAAGATAGCGGAACCAGGCGCGGAACAGGACGACGTCGCGCGGCGCGAGCGCGGCGGCGACGAGCAGCTGGTTGAAGGGGTCGTTCTCGGCCTTGCCCTCGAGCACTTCCGCGATCGCCCGCTCGACCAGCTCGGAGCGGTCGAGGACCATGGCGGCCTCGCCGGCGCGGACCTCGAGCAGGAATTCGTGGACGTAGCCGAGCCTGCCTTCGTCGAGCGCGGTCGGATGCTCCTCGAGGACCCGGAAGCCGAAATTCTCGAACACCGGCACCGCGTCGGAGAGCGGGATGATCTCGGCGAGCCGGTAGGTGTTGAGCCTCAGCCTTTTCGGCCCGTCCTCGGCCTGGCGGTAGAGCCTGGCGTCGCGCTGGGCGGCGCTGTCGAGCGCGCAGATTCGCAATATGTCCTGGGCCGCCTCGGCCGGCGGCACGGCGATCCGATAGGCTTCGGGGAAATCGTCGAGATAGGACAAAGCGAGGCGGGTGGCGCGCTGCGGGCCGACCAGCTCGCCGAGCGCCTCCTCGACCGACGGCTCCCAGCCGCGAACCATCTCGTCCAGGCGGCGGTCGAGCTCGGCAACGTCGGGGGTCGGCGTCTCGGGGCCGACGTAGAGCGTGTAGCGGAGGAGGGCGAGGTCGCCGTCGCCCAGCTCGACCGACCAGTTGGAGATATAGCCCTGCGAGGCCTGCTCGATCATCTTGCCGATGGCGAGGCGGCGGCGCGTCGTCAGCTCGTCGCGCGGCAGCCAGACGAAGGCGAACATGTTGCCGGCGAGGATCGAGCGGACGAGGGCGAGGGTCGGCCGCGGCCGGTCGGCGAGCGACATGGCGGTGGTGACGAGCTCGCGCACCGCCTCGACGCTGAGGCTGACGAGGAGGTCGTGGGGCAGAGCGGTGACGGCGTGGCGAAGCGCCTTGCCGCTGTGGCCGGACGGGTCGAAGCCGAATTCGCTCTCGAGCTGCTGGAGGCGGCGGCGGAGCAGCGGCACCTCCTCGACCGGCGAGCTCAGGGCCTCGCTGGTCCAAAGGCCGGCATGGACTCCGATCGCAACGACCTTGCCGGCCTCCCTGACGGGCACGACGACGAGGTCGAGAGGCACCCGGCGGTGGACCGAGGCGCGGCGCTCGGCCTTGGCGAGCAGGGGGACGTCGCCGCCGGCCTCGAAATAGCGCATCGCTCCGAGCGCCCCGCCGGGGTCGGTCGGCTCGCCCGGGATCCGGAACAGGCCGAGCGTGTCGGTGGGCTGGCCGTCGGGATGCTCGATCTCGTAGCCCAAAAGGGTCATCGCGCCGTCGGCGAACCAGCGCAGCAGGGCGGCGCCTTCCCCGTTGCCGGCTTCGTCGGCGTCGGCGCGCATCCGCGCCTGCATCGCCCGCCAGTCGGTGACCGCGGCCCGGACGTCGGCGAGGACGCGGTGGAGATCGGTGACGATCTCGCGGCGGCCGCGCGCGTCGGCCCGGTCGACCTCGAGATACATCATCGATTCGCGGCGCTCGGGTTCGTCGCAGAGCGGCTCGACCGCAGCGAGCAGGCCGTCCTCGTCGCGGGTGACGCAGAGCACCGGATGGAGCAGCCGGTGGACGGTGAGGTTGCGCGCGGCGAGGGTGTTGGCGACGGAGTCGACGAGGAAGGGCATGTCGTCGTTGATGATGCCGATCCGCATCCGGCGATGGCCCAGGGCCCCGCCCTGGGGTTCGACCCGGACCAGGGCGATCCCGGCCGGCCGGCGGGCGGCGCAGGCGGCGATGAACTGGGCGGCCGCGATCCGGCCCTCGTCGGTGAAGTCGGCGAGCTCGCCGGGAAGGGCGCCGTCGACGAGGGCGAAAGCGAGGGCGTCGACGATCTGCACGTCGGCGGCGGAGGGGTCCGCCGCAACGTCGCTGGCGCCGCTTCCAACGGAAGCGGCTTCGGCTCCAGCGACAATGTCCGAGGTCATAATGAACTCCGAAAGGGGCGGCGCTCGGCGCCGTCGGAACAGTCGCGCGCCCTATGCCCCCGGCGGCACGGAGGGGCAACCCCTAGGACTTGCCTCCCTGCCGCGAAGCGGTGGGGAGGGGGACCATGCGAAGCATGGTGGAGGGGTGACCGGGCTCGGCGGCCGAGGATCGCGCGGGAACCGCTTAGGCCCTCGCCCTTTACCCCTCCACCGCCTACGGCGGTCCCCCTCCCCATCTGACGATGGGGAGGCAAAGGAATGCCCATGCCCCGTCAAGCCGACCATCCTGTTGATCCTCTCTTCCTCGAGCGCTGGTCGCCGCGGGCCTATGACGGGTCGGAGATGCCGGAGGACGATCTGCTGAGCCTTTTCGAGGCGGCGCGGTGGGCGCCGTCGGCGTTCAACTCGCAGCCGTGGCGGTTCCTTTACGCGCTTCGCGGCGGAGCGGACTGGGAGCGGTTCCTGGGCCTGCTCATCCCGTGGAACCAGAGCTGGGCGCGGAGCGCGTCGGCCCTGGTCTACATCCTCTCCGACACCTTGCCGATGACCGACAAGGCGACCGGCGAGCCGGCGACCTCGCACACCCACAGCTACGATGCCGGCGCGGCCTGGGTCTCCTTCGCCCTGCAGGCGACCCGGCTGGGCTATCAGGCGCACGGAATGTCGGGGGTGGATTTCGAGCGGGTGCGGGAGGAGCTTGGGGTGCCGGAGCGGTATCGAGTCGAGGCTGCGGCGGCGGTCGGGCGGATCGGCGATCCGGCGACCTTGCCGGAGAAATTGCGGGCTCGGGAGTTCCCCAGCGGGCGGAAGCCGGTGGCGGAATTCGCTTTCAAGGGCGGTTGGCCGAGTGAATGACGTCGCCCCAGCGAAGGCTGGGGCCCCGGCGGGTGAAAGGCGCAGTGCTTTTCATCCCCCGGGATGCCAGCCTTCGCTGGCATGACGACGACTTGTGCGGCCGGCTCTTCTGGTAGAACATTCCCCCATGACCGTGGATACAGCAAACGAAGGCAGCTCCCGGCGGCTCGTCACCCTCCCCGCTCGCCCCGAGCCGATCCGCGTCGCGGCCGAGGAGACGGCGGTGATCGTCGTCGACATGCAGAACGCTTATGCCTCGAGCGGCGGCTATCTCGACCTCGCCGGCTTCGACATCGGCGGCGCCGGGGCGGTGGTCGAGCAATGCGCCAAGGTGGTGGAGACCGCCCGCGCGGCCGGCCTTCCGGTGATCTATTTCCAGAACGGCTGGGACGAGGCCTATGTCGAGGCGGGCGGGCCGGGCTCGCCCAACTGGCACAAGTCCAATGCCTTGAAGACGATGCGGGCGCGGCCCGAGCTGGAGGGGAAGTTGCTCGCCCGCGGCGGCTGGGATTACGAGCTGGTCGAGACCCTGGCGCCCAAGGCCGGCGACATCGTCCTGCCCAAGACGCGCTATTCCGGCTTCTTCAACTCGCAGCTCGATTCGGTCCTGCGCTCGCGCGGCATCCGCAACATCGTGCTGGTCGGGATCGCCACCAACGTCTGCGTCGAATCGACTTTGCGCGACGGCTTCTTCCTCGAATATTTCGGGATCATGCTGGAGGACGCGACCCATCAGGCCGGCCCCGAATATCTGCAGAAGGCGAGCGTCTACAATGTCGAGACCTTCTTCGGCTGGGTCGCGACGGTGGCCGATTTCTGCGGGGCGTTCGGGCAGATAGCGGAGTGAAACAGCCCCAACCCGTTCGGCCTGAGCTTGTCGAAGGCCTCTTCTTGCTTTCCTACCTCGGCAAGGGAAGGGCTTCGACAAGCTCAGCCCGAACGGGCTGGGGTGGCTCATATTCTGTCTGGAGGCGCTAATGCCGTTCGAATCGATCAACCCGCCGCAATTCCCCACTCCGATCGCGCCTTATTCGGCGGGCACGAAAGCGGGGGACACCGTCTATGTGTCGGGCACGCTCGCGCTCGGGCCGGGCGGGACCGTGCTCTATCCGGGAGATGCGACGGCGCAGACCCGGCACGTGCTGGAGACGATCCGGATCACTCTCGAGGCCGCCGGAGCGACCATGGCCGACGTCGCCTTCAACCACATCTTCCTGACCGACTGGGCCGATTATCCGGCGATGAACTCGGTCTATGCCGAATATTTTCCGGGCGCCAAGCCGGCCCGCTATTGCATCCAGTGCGGGCTGGTGAAGCCGGGGCTTCTGGTCGAGATCGCCTCCGTGGCGCATATCGGCTGATGCCGCACGCCGCCGGCCTCTGGTACGAATGGCACGGCCCGGAGGACGGCGAGGTGCTGATCCTTTCGCCCGGCCTCGGCGGCTCGGGTTCCTATTGGGCGCCCAATCTCGCGGCGCTGTCGCGCGACCATCGGGTCCTGCTCTACGACCATCGCGGAACCGGCCGAAGCGGCTCGCTTTCCGCCGAGCCGGTGTCGATCGCCTCGATGGCGGCGGACGTGCTCGCCTTGATGGATGAGCTCGGCATCAGCCGCCCCTATTTCCTCGGCCACGCGGTCGGCGGGCTGATCGCGCTCGAGCTCGGGAGCGTCCTGGCGAAGCGGGTGGTCGTCAACGGCTGGCCGAGGCTCGACCCGCACACCGAGCGCTGCTTCGAGATGCGTCTGGCACTGCTTCGGGCGAGCGGCCCGGAAGCTTTCGTCCGCGCCCAGCCGATCTTCCTCTACCCGGCCGGGTGGAGCTCGATGAATTCGGGGATGCTCGACCTCGAGGCGGAGCATCAGCTGGACCGCTTCCCGCCGGTCGCGACCGTCGAGAAAAGGATCGCCGCGGCGCGGGCGTTCGAGCTCAGGCCCGGCTCGGCCTGCCCGACCTTGCTCGTCGCGGCGGCGGACGACATGCTGGTCCCGGCGCATTGCTCGGAATTGCTGGCCGGCGAGCTCGCCGACTCGACGGTCGCCCACCTCCAATGGGGCGGTCACGCCTGCAACGTTACCGACCCGGACACCTTCAACCGTCTCGTCCTCAAATTCTTAAGGAGCTGAACAGCCATGGAAATCGGCATCTTCGTTCCGATCAACAACAACGGCTGGCTGATCAGCGAGAATTCGCCGCAATACATGCCCAGCTTCGATCTCAACAAGGACATCGCCCAGCGCGCGGAGAAATACGGAGTCGATTTCCTCCTCTCGATGATCAAGCTGAGGGGCTTCGGCGGCAAGACCCAGTTCTGGGAATATGGCCTGGAGAGCTTCACCCTGATGGCCGGGCTCGCCGCCGTCACCGAGAAGATCAGGATCTACGCGACCTGCCCGACCCTCGTCGTCCCGCCCGCCTTCGCCGCGCGGATGTGCAACACGATCGATTCGATCAGCCACGGCCGCTTCGGACTCAATCTGATCACCGGCTGGCAGCGCCCCGAATACAGCCAGATGGGGCTGTGGCCGGGGGACGAGCATTTCCGCAACCGCTACCAGATGCTCGGCGAATATGCCCATATCCTGCGCGAGCTTTGGGAGACCGGAGTCTCGGACTTCAAGGGCGAATATTACCAGATGGAGGATTGCCGGGTCCGGCCGGTGCCCGAAGGCGAGATGAAGATCATCTGCGCGGGCAGCTCGGACGAGGGCCTCGCTTTCTCGGCCCAATATGCCGATTACGCCTTCTGCCTGGGCAAGGGCGTCAACACGCCCACCGCCTTCTCGGCCAATAACGAGCGGCTGATGGCGGCGACCGCGAAGACCGGCCGGGACGTCCGCATCTACGCCCTGTTCATGGTCATCGCCGCCGAGACCGACGAGGAGGCGATGGAGAAATGGATCTCCTATCGCGAGGGCGCGGACGAGGAGGCCATCGCCTGGCTCGGCTTCCAGGGCGCCGCCGACAAGACCAGCACCACCACCAACGTCCGCCAGCTCGCCGACAAGGAGAGCGCGGTGAATCTCAACATGGGCACTCTGGTCGGCTCCTACGAAAGCGTCGCCCGGATGCTTGACGAAGCCTCGACGGTGCCGAACACTGGCGGAGTGCTGCTGACGTTCGACGACTTCATCGAGGGGACCGAGAATTTTGGCACACGGATTCAACCGCTGATGAAATGCCGGAGGGGATGATGTTGTTACTGGCCCTGCTGCTGGGTGCGGCGCCCGACCCGGCCGCCCTCGCCAAGATCGGGATCACCGGCCGGACCGCCGCTCCTGATGCGAAGATCGCCCAGGCGGCTTTGAACGAAGTCGGCGGATTCGCCGCGGGGGAGGCGCTGAAGTGCAGCGACATGGGCGGCGCGGAGTCGTCGCTGATGCCCAAAGGCTGGGTCCCGGCGGACCCCAATTTCCGCATCGGCCCGAAGAAGGCGCGTTACGAGCGCTGGGAGGTCAAGCTCTGCGGCAAGAGCGTGCCCTTCCTGGTCGTCTTCTGGAAGGATAAGAAGGCGGGACCGCAATATCAGGTGGCTCACCCCTTCCCGGCCGGTCCGGTCAAGAAATAGCGTTCCCCGGCGAAGGCCGGGGCCCAGCTTCACCGCGGGACTGAGTCCCGGCCTTCGCCGGGAAACTGACTAGGCCGCCGCTTTCCGGATCGCCCGTTCCAGCATCGCTTCGTCGGCGACCGGCGCCAGCACGGCGAGACCGCCGACTTCGTCGCGGCGGGCGATGAGGAGGACGAACTCCTCCTTGCCCGGAATGTCGACATGGCCGAGCGGACGAACGGCGCGAAGGGCCTCGCGGGCGGCTTCGCCCGTGTCCGGCTTCGGCTCGGGCCTTCGGGCCCGGCGCTCGGCCTGGACCAGGGACTTCAGGCCCTCGCCCTCCAGCCGTTCGCGAAGGGCGCCCGCGGGAAGATCCTGGCGGCGCGCCCAGCTCAGGGCGGCGGCGAATTCGGTGAGGCGGCCCTTGTCGTAGTCGCTTCCGAAGACGAGCTTGACGACCGGGGTCATCGGCGCCCGCGCCTGGGCCTTGAGCCCGGCATCCTCGAGCAGCTCGCCATAGCCCTCGGCATCCGCTTCGGCGGCGAGGGCGAAATCGTAGGCGAGGCCGAGGGCGCGATACAAAGCGGCGCGGCTGCGCTGGTCGGCGCCGCGGGCGGCGTCGGCGCTGTCGCGGGCGATGCCGAGGCGGTCGGCGAGGCCGGCGTCGAGATCGAGCTCGGGCTCGTCCCAGGACGCTTCCGCCTGAGTGTCGAGCTCGAGCGGCTCGGCATTGGGGCCGTCGGCCCAGACCGGGCTCGCGCCGGGCTGGGCGGCCGCGGCGAGCGCGGTCGAGGCCTGGTGGGCGATTGCGGAGGCGGTCGCGCTGTCGGCGATCTCCTTCCAGTTGATCACCCCGTAGATGAAATCGATCGCCTCCCCGGTCGAGGAGAAGGGCATCAATATGCCCCGGTACATGGTGTTCTTGCCGCGCTGGCCGACGAACTCCGCCTCGAAGCCGATCGGCGCCTTGTTGGCGATGATCTGCATATAATGGTCGGTCAGCCGCGAGAGGAGCGAGCGCTTCGGCACTTCGCTGATCCGGCGGACGTCGCCGATCAGGTCGCATTCCTCGCGCAGGGCCCCGCCCAGCCACGCGATCTTGGGATCGTCGCCGCCTTCCGAGAAATCGAGGAGGACGCTGTTCGGGCCGAAGTCGCCAAGCGCTTCCGGATCGAGCGCCTTGGTCGAGGGATAGGCCCGGCCGTCGAGCAGCGAGACCCAGTAATTATAGGCCCGAACATGCATCCGCCGCTCGTCGAGGCCGATCTCGGGCGGCACCTCGATGCCGCCGTCGTCCTCGGCCGCGCCATAGTCCGACTGCTCGTCAAATGCCCGCAGGCTGTCCATCAGGCGGTCCTTAAGCTCCCCAGTGAGCGAAGCTTTGCACCGGACGTGGTTGAAAAACCGTTAAGGTTTGTGAACCGCCGACGATAGCGGGCCGGCGCGCTTGTCATCGCCCGCCGCCGCTGATAGACGCGCGCCCTCCCCCGAGGAGCGCCGCTTTAGCTCAGCCGGTAGAGCACATCATTCGTAATGATGGGGTCGGGTGTTCGAGTCACCCAAGCGGCACCACCTTTCCGACGGGAAATCCCTGCCGGCCTGCCGAGCGCTCCGTTGGCCGCAATAACCGAAACGCGGGTGGCCGACCGGTTGACTCTAATCTAGATTAAGCGCCTGCCCCGGCCGGAGGAGACATCCCATGGCCGTAGCCAAGACCGTCGAGATAATCTCAAGCTCCACCGAGAGCGTCGAGGCCGCGGTGCGCGAGGGGATCGCGAAAGCGGGCGAAACCCTCAGCGGAATCGAGAGCGCCTGGGTCCAGGACACGAAGGCCGTCGTCCGGGACAACAAGGTCGCCGAATGGCGGGTAACGCTCAAAATCACTTTCATAGTTTCATAAAGCGACGTGAAGGGAGAGCGAGCGTTGGCGCACAAATTCGAGATCCATAAGGACAAGCGCGGCGAATTCCGGGTTCGCTTCAAATATAATCAGGAAACGATGTTCTCGACGGAGGGTTACTCCAGCAAATCTTCGGCGCAGGCGGCGATCGATTCGATCAAGAAGAATGGGCCCGGCGCACCTGTCGAAGACAATTCGTAGCGCAGCAAGCGAAGCCGAGGCTTAGCCCAGAGGAGAGTTCGTGGATATCAATCAAATGCTCCGGCAGACGGGCGCTGTCGACGCCATTTCCCGTCAGCTCAACATCGATCCCGCGACGGCCCAGGCCGGCGCGGCGGCGTTGCTGCCCTCGATCCTGTCCGGCTTCCAAAATCCGGCCGCCGCTTCGGATGCGGGCTCTGGAGCCGGCGCCCTGGGCGGCCTCGGCGGGCTTGGCGGCCTGCTCGGCACAATCGGCGGCCTGGGCGGCGGAGGCCTGCTGGACAACGTCACGTCCGAGGAGCCGACGGAGATCGGCAAAGGCAATCAGATCCTGGGCCAGATCTTCGGCTCCAAGGACGGCAGCCGGGCCGTTGCCGAATCCGCGGCGGCCCAGTCCGGCGTCGAGCCGTCGCTGCTGAAAAAGATGCTTCCCATCCTCGCGATGGTCGCTGCCGGTTACGTCATGAAGAACGCGGGCGGAAGCGGTGGGCTCGGCGGGCTCTTCGGCGGCGGGTCGGCAGCCTCCGCCGGCGGGACCGCGCAGCCGCAGCCGTCCGGGTCGGAAGACCTGTTGGGTCAGCTCATGGGCGCGGCGGGCAAGTTCCTGGGGCGCTGACGGCGGCCAAGTCGAAGACGAGGAATCAATCAGGAGAACGGCAATGGGCATTTTCAGCTCGATAAAAGATGCGATATTTGGAAAAGCACACGCCGCCCCCGTCGCTCCCGACGCGGGCCCCGACGCCGGCGCCGCCCCGGCGACGGCGCAGGGCGGCTGGTCCGCCGTCACCGGCGAAGCTCCGGTCGCGGCGGAGCCGGTCGACGTCGATTCGGTCTTGCGCGAGAAGATGGCGTCCAAGGGCAATCCCGACCTAAATTATCAAACTTCCATCGTCGACCTCATGAAGCTGCTGGATCTCGATTCGAGCCTGGCGTCCCGCGGCCAGCTGGCGGAAGAGCTCGGCTATACGGGAGCGAAGGACGGCAGTGCCGAGATGAACATTTGGCTGCATCGAAAAGTGATCGAAGAGCTGGAGAGGCACGGTGGCCAGGTGCCGCAAACCATGAAGTCATGAGCCTGCGCCCGTGCCGGGCGCAGAAGGACGATCACGTTTCGGGAGAACGGAAATGAAGACGCGCACGCTGTTTCTGACAATGACCGCGCTCGTGCTGGCGAGCGCCTGCTCGCGCGGCGGCACGGACGACAACATCTCGGCCGCCGACCCGGCCGCCAACGCCGCCGCGCCGGCCGCGGGCAACGAACACGCCGGAATCGGCAATGCGGTCGACGCCGCGTTCCTGACCGGACGCTGGGGCACGGACGGCAGCTGCGCGAAGTCGATCGAATTCCGCGCCGACGGCACGGTGACGCCCCCCGAGGGCAGCAGCTATGCCGTTTCGGGCAACGTCGTGACCGTGGCCAGTCCGGGCCGGCCGCCGGATCCCAAGACCGTCACCCGTACGGGCGACGACAGCATGACCGTCACCGGCGGCGGATCGACCACGGCCCTGACGCGCTGCAAATAGGGCGGGCCCGCAAGAGGCGCTTCGCCCGGCGGGCGTCGGAGCGCGCGGTGCGTGCACGTACGGGGTTGGGCCGGAATAGCGCATTCGGCTGAGGAGCGGGTGCCGGCCTGGTCCGCCCGTACGCGCCGGCGCGTCCCCGGCATACGTAATTTCCCTAGGCATTCTCTACGTATTTCCAACAGGTTCCCTTCGTTTCGGAACCGAAGGGGAGCGCGCGGGTTTGAGCCAGCGTTAACAGCTTCTTCACCCTCCTTAGCTGTTCGAAAGGCGAAAATTGGGGTCCGACCGCGCGTTGCAACCGGCGTTGCTTCTCTGCTCCGGCAGGCGTTCCGCTCGCGCCATTGGCCGTCCCCTTCTCCGCCCAGTCCGTTCCACAACGTACGAGCCTCACGCTTGATGACGCACCCGATCCGCAAGGTTTCGGCGGCGTCCTCACAGCCGCGTTCACGCCATAATTGACCCAGGGAGAATCGGGATGCCAAGATTCGGGCAGAATAACTTTACGTCGCGCCTGTTCGCCGACAGCGAGCCTTCGAGCGCGTTCGGCTACGACATTTATTCGCGCGGGCTCTTCGCTTCGCAGGCGGCTGCCCGGCAGATCGGCCTCGACGCCGGCTCGGCCGGCGGATCGAAGCTGATCAACGTCCCCGCCAACTTCCAGCCGGTCGAATCGGCCTGGTACATCCCCGGCCCGACCGCCCTCGTCGACGGCTATACGGCCGCCCCGAACACCACCGGGACGCTGGTGGTCGACGATCCCAACCACGTCCTCGCGGCATTGGACACGCCCGGCGACAATGACTGGTTCAAGGTCACGCTGACGGCGGGCGAAACCTACGAATTCGGCCAATATGCCCGTGTCGGCGGCATTCCGGGCGTGGAAGGCAACGGCGTCGCGCTCGCCGACGCCTATCTCGAAATCTACGATTCCACCGGCCATCTGCTCTCGATCGCGGATGGCGGCGGGCCGAACACGCCGCAGGGGCTCGATGCGCTCATGACGTTCGAGGCGCCTTATTCGGGCACCTTCTATGTCAACGCCACGTCCTACGACAATACCGGCGACGGGATCGGCGACTTCGCCGGCGATTACGAGATTTTCGCCAGAACCGCGACCGGAAGCGTCTATACCACGCATTATGACATTTCGAGCCCGCTCCACTCGATCGACTGGGGCGGAGTCATGGTCAACCGCGAGCATGTCGCGGTGCGCAATCCGGACGGCAATGACGGCCCGCGGCCGACCGGGGAACCGGCGGCGGATCCGGCCACCGTCGTGGGCAACGCCCTCGGCTATCCGGGCAAGAACGTCATCTACATCTATTTCGCCGGCGAGGGCGATCTCTATGCCAATGCCGATTCGACCATTCCGGCCCAGGTCACGGTCCAGAATCCGTATCAGTACGAGGTCCGGGCCCTGCTGACCGCGGCGGCGGAATTCTCCAAGGTCGCCGATGTCGTCTTCGTCTCCAACTATACGTTGAACCCGACGACCGGCCTCTACGAGCGCGACCCGACCGTCGAATACAAGCCCGGCCCGCTGGGGCCCGAGGCCGGCATGAAATACGCCACCGGAGTGGAGGGTGACGGCTTCGACGCCGATTTCTTCTACTTCTCCTATCCCGGTACGCCGGGGCCGGGCATTTCTCTGCTCGGGTCGATGAGCCCGCCCGATTATGGCGACGAGGGCGTCGCCCAGTTCAATTCGGCCGACGAGCGCTGGAGCGCCCAGATGCTTCAGCAGGGCGGCTTCTCCTTCGTCACCCTGATCCACGAATTCGGCCACGGCATGGGCCTCGCTCACCCGCACGACACCGGCGGCGGCTCGAGCGTCATGCAGGGCGTGGTGACCAACGGCATCCCGGGCGACGATGGCGGGGCCGGAGCGTACGACCTCAATCAGGGCGTCTACACGATGATGTCCTACAATGACGGGTGGGAAAAGTCGCCCTACGGCCAGGCCGAGACCACCAACGAGGGCTATGGCTGGCTCGGCAGCCTGATGGCGCTCGACATCGCCGTCATCCAGGACAAATATGGAGTCAACGAGGATTGGGCCACCGGCAACGACTCCTATGTCCTGAAGGACGTGAACGAATGGGGAGTCTATATCGATGCCGCGACCGGGCAGCCGGCCGAGCACGATCCCACCGATGCGGCGACGACCCGCGACGGCTATTATGAGGGCCAGAGCACCTTTTATTCGTCGATCTGGGATGCCGGAGGGGTCGATCAGATCGTCTATAACGGCGCCAGGGACACCACTATCGATCTGCGCCCGGCGACTCTCAAATATGAATATGGCGGCGGCGGATGGATGTCCTACGCCACCGGCATCTATGGCGGCTTCACCATCGCCAACGGCGCCACCATCGAGAACGCCACCAGCGGCAGCGGCAACGACAAGCTGACCGGCAACGCGGCCAACAATCGCCTCGACAGCGGCGACGGCAACGACTTTCTCTACCTGTGGTTCGGCGGCGGCGACGACACCGCGCTCGCCGGCACCGGCAACGACAATATCTTCTTCGGCGGCACCCTCAATTCGGCCGACGTCGTCCGCGGCGGCGAGGGCACCGACACCCTGGTGATCCAGGGCGCTTACGGAGCCCTCACCCTCACTGCCAACGTCACCGATATCGAGAACCTCTCGCTTCTGGCCGGCAACAACACCAACTTCGGCGAGCCCGGCACCAATCTTTACGATTATGTGATCACCACCAACGACGCCAATTTCGCCGCGGGCCTACAGGTGCGGATCAACGGCGCGGCCCTGCTCGCCGGCGAGGACTTCACCTTCAACGGCTCGGCGGAGACGGACGCCAAGTTCGTCGTCTATGGCGGCCAGGGCAAGGACACCCTGACCGGCGGCCTCGGCAACGACATCTTCTTCTTCGCCGAAAACAGGTTCGCCACAGGAGACACGGTCAACGGCGGCGCCGGCTATGACGGCATGTTCCTGCGCGGCAATTACACGATCGACTTCAACGCGCCGGGCTATACCGGGCTGTTCACCAACATCGAGAACCTCACCCTGACCTCGGCGACGGACGAGCGCTACGCGCGCGGCGGAGGCACCGAGTTCGACTATAATCTTACCCTGTCGAATGCTCTGACCGGGGCCGGCCAGACCCTGACCGTCTCGGGAGCCCTGCTGATGGCCACCGAGACCATGGTCCTCGACGGCAGCCAGGAGGCCGACGGCAACCTTCGCCTGTTCGGCGGCAAGGCGGCCGATACGCTGAAGGGCGGCGCGCTCGGCGACATCCTCCACGGTAATCTCGGCGCCGACAGCCTCACCGGCAACGGCGGAGCCGACACCTTCCTCTATCACGAGAGCGCGGAATCGACGACCGGATCGGTCGACCAGATCCTCGACTTCGCGGCGGGGACGGACAAGATCGATCTCACCAAGATCGACGCGAGCACGCTCGCGGCCGGCAACCAGGCGTTCAGCTGGATCGGCTCGAACGCGTTCAGCGGCACGGCCGGCGAGCTTCGCGCCTTCGACAGCGGCAATGGCTTATGGGTCGTCCAAGGCGACACCAACGGCGACGGCGCCGCCGACCTGGTCATCCAGGCCTTCGTCACCGGCGGCCCGCTCGCTCAGGGCGATTTCCTGCCCTGAGCGGCCCTGTCCTCCCCATCGCTTCGCGATGGGGAGGACGAGGTCTCATGCCACCGCGGTTTCCCGCGAGGATTCCGCCTCCGGCGCGCAGACCAGCAAATGCTTCTGCACCTTGCCCGCGGCGGTGCGCGGGAAGTCCTCCACATATTCGAAGCTCGCCGGCACCTTGTAGGCGGCGAGGCGGACCCGGCAGAAAGCCTGGAGCTCGCCCTCGGCCGGCCGCGGACGGCCCTCGGCAAGGCGAAGGAAGGCGCATCCCACCTCGCCCCAGCGCGGGTCGGGCGCTGCGACCACCGCCGCCTCCGCCACCGCCGGATGGCCGGCGAGCACATTCTCGACCTCGGCCGGATAGACGTTCTCTCCGCCCGAGATGAACATCTCCTTCTGCCGCCCGGCGATCCAGTAGAAGCCGTCGCCGTCGCGGCGGGCGAGATCGCCCGATCTCAGCCAGCCGTCGGCGGTGAAGGCGGCGAGGGTCGCCTCGGCATCGTTCCAGTAGCCCGGCGTTACCCCCGGCCCGGCGAACAGCAGGTCGCCGACCTCTCCGTCGCGGACGTCGCTGCCGTCCTCGCCGACGATCCTGACCCTGACGAGGAGCTGGGGCTTGCCGACCGAGCCGATCCGGTCCCAGGCGTCCGCCGGAGCGGCGAGGAAGGCGGTTGGGCCGGTCTCGGTCATGCCCATGCCGTTGCAGACCCTGAGGCCAAGGTCGCGGCAGCGCCGGGCGAGGGCGTCGGGCAGCGGCGCTCCGCCGCAGCCCCAGTGGCGGACATGGCCGAGCGGCGCCCGGCCGAAGCGGGGATGGTCGGCCAGGGCCTGGTAGACGGTGGGAACGGCGAAGAAGGTGTCGATCCGCCGGGCCTCGAGAAGCTCCACCACCGCCTCCGCCTCGAAGCCGGGAAGGAGGAGGACGCGGCCGCCCTGGAGCAGGGTCGGAAGGGCGTGGAGGTTGATTCCGGCGGTGTGGAAATGGGGGAGGAAGCTCAAGGTGGCGTCGGATGCGCCGAGGCCGATGGCGGTGCCGATGTTAACCAGGTTCGCGAGCGCCATCTTGTAGGTGTAGATCACGCCCTTCGGCCGGCCGGTCGTCCCCGACGTGTAGAGCAGGTACCAGATGCCGTCGGCCGGCCAGTGGCTTCGCCGCTGCCGGGGCGCCGCCGCTTCGACCAGAGCCTCATAGCCGTCGTCGAGGTCGAGCGCCGGCGGCGGTGCGGCGAGGCGGCGCACGACCGCCTTGTCCTCGCCGCCGTGGAGGAGCAGGCCCGGGCCGCAATGGGCGAGCAGCGGATCGAGCTCGGCCGCCGGCATCCGCCAGTTCAGGGGCACGAGGATCGCTCCGAGCCGGGCGCAGGCGAACAAGGCTTCGAAGAAAGCGAGGCGGTTGCGGCAGAGGATGGCGACGCGGTCGCCCGCGCCCACTCCGAGCGCCTCGAACAGGCTTGCGGCGCGGGCGGAACGCTCGTCGAGCCCGGCATAAGTGAGGCTCCGGCCGGTCGCCAGCTCCTCGAGCGCGACCTTGTCCCCGGTCAGCTCGGCCCGGCGGGCGATCAGGTCGGGAAGATCGGCGAGCATCACCTCTTCCTGAGCCCCTCCGACACCAGCTCGATGGCGATGTCGGCGACCTCGGCCGGGCTCAGGTCCTCGTCCCACAGGCCGTATCGCATGCCGAGGAAGACGCTCATTCCGATGAGCGCCCAGGCCCGAGCCTCGTCCTCGCGGGCGCCGTGGGCGCCGTTGGCGATCTCGCCGCGCTCGCGGGCGCCGGCGAGGTTTCGGCGATAGGCGTCGGCGAAGCTCAGATAATGCTCGCGATAGACGTCGTGGGCGACGAACTGCGCCTCCTCGATGATCCGGTAGAGCTCGGGGTGCCTTCGGGTAAAGGCGATGAACGCCTCGAGCCCGATCCGCTCGGCGGCGAGCCGGTCGGGAGCGCCCTTCACCGCCTCGGCGACATGGACCCTTGTGGCCCGGCTCATGTCGAGGACGAGGGCCCGGAACACTTCCTCCTTGCTCTCGAAATAAGTGTAAAAGGTGCCGAGCGCGACCCCGGCGCGGCGGGTGATCCCGGTGATCGCCGCCTCGTGGAAGCCGCGCTCGCCGAACTCCGCCGCCGCCGCCTCGATCAGCCGCCGAAGGGTCTTTCGGCCGCGCTCGGTGCGCGGCTCCTTGTCGCCGTTGGCGGCTGTCGTTGCCATAGCTTCTCCCCCGGCGACGGAAGTTGAACCGCTTTTCAGCTTTTCGCAAGCGCGAGCGATCTCAATCGAACTGCGGGCAGTCCCTGCTGCCGGTACATCGCAAGGTGACGAAGCTTTCGTTGAGCAGCCGCCAGCTGCGGGCGCCGGGGACCCAGGTCGCCTGGTAGAGGCCGGTCAGCTGCATCCTGCCGTCGGGCTTGCGCCAGACACCGATCCATGTCCCGGTTTCGGCGGCGCGCTTGCCCGAGGCGGCGACGGAGATCCGCATGGGGGTGCGGATGTAGGTGACGAAGCTCGGATCGGCGAAGGCCTGGTCGAGACGGCGCTCGGTCTCCTCGGCGTCGAGCGGCCGCCCCGACGAGCCGGGCAGCGCCGTATAGCCCTCGGCGAAGAGGCGGCGCGCTTCGCCGGCGCGATGGGCGGCGATGGCGGCGTTGGATTGAGCGCGCAGGCGCCGGATCTCGCCGGCGTCCCCGCCCACGACGGAAGCTGCGAGGAGGAATGCGAGCATGTTCAGCCGCGGGCTTCGAAGACATGGGCCGACATGGCGGCATCGACCGGATCGCCGCACCGGCGAACCAGCTCCGACAGAGCCGCCTCGGTGGCTTCGTCGAGCCGCTCGGGCGCCCGGGCCTCGATCTCCGCGCGCAGCGGCGAGCCCTGGCACAGGCCGGGCGCGACGTCGCTGGCGCTGCCGCGGCTGCGCCTGGCCACGGTTTCCGATTCGATCCGGGCGAAGCCGGCGGAGCGCAGGTCGGCCTCTACCGCGCCCTTGTCGTGATAGCCGAAGGGCACCCGGCTGAGGAAGCTCGGCGGATCGCCGGGGAAGAGCGCGGCGACCGCCTCGGCCACGGCCAGCGAGGCCGGATTGGAGTCCAGCCGGTCCCAGACGTTGAAGAGGAAGATGCCGCCCGGTCGAAGCACCCGGCGCGCTTCGCGATAGGCTTGGACCCGATCGGGGAAGAACATCGCCCCGAACTGGCAGACGATCAGGTCGAAGGCGGCATCCGGGAAAGGCAGCGACTGGGCGTCGGCCGGCGCGAACGTCACCCGCTCCGAATCGAGCTTGCTCGCCGCAACCCGAAGCATGTCGGGATTGAGATCGGTGGCGACGATCTCCGCTTCGGGCAGTGCTGCCGCCAGCGCCCGGGTGACGATTCCGGTGCCGGCCGCGGTCTCCAGTATCCGTCCCGGCCGCAACGCGGCGGCTCGGCCGGCGAGGTCGGCGGCATAAGGTTCGAACAGGAACGGCCCGAGGCAGCGGTCGTAAAATTCCGGGATCGACCCGGCGAAGGCGGTGTCGGTGCTGGCCATTGAGCGGGAGCCTAGAGCCTTCGCTGCCGAACGGAAAGCCTCCGCTCCCCGGCGAAGGCCGGGGCCCAGCGGCACCGGCGGAAAGGCTGGATCCCGGCCTTCGCCGGGAAGCGCTGGTTATTCCTCCGCCGGCCGGTCACGCCCCGGCAGCGGCAGCAGGTCGTGGCGGATGCTGACGAAGCGGGCGGCGAGGCGGATTTCGGCGAGGAACAGGGTGAGGCCGACGATGAGCAGGCTCATCGCGACGATGAACAGGACCGCGATCGGGCGGGCGAAGGCGATCTGGGCGAGATCGGCGACGAACAGGATCGCGACCACCAGGCAGACGAACAGGGCGCTCGCCGTGCAGGCGGTGATGGCGAGATTCACGACCCGCATCCGCCGGATGATGATCAAAAGCTCCTCGCTGGCCCGCTCCCTCGTCGCCTCGTCGAACGACACGAAATCGCGCTCGAGGCTCCGGCCGCGATCGACCACCCGGGCGAGGCGCGACGTCAGGACGTTGAGCAGGCCCGCGATTCCGGCGAGCAGGAAGACGGGCGCGATCGACAGCTGGATGAGATGGGCGATGGTCGAGACGGGCAGGGCCTGGTCCATGGCACGGTCTCACGCCCGCCGCCGGAAAGTGTCAAGGGTGCCGAGGGACGCAGCTTGAGTTGGGGCACGGCGCTGAACGGCGGCCTGAGATGCGGCGCGCGGTAGCGCCGGTCCGCCAAGAGAGCTACGGCCCGATCGTGGTGGGAGGTGCGAATGTCGAGCAGCAGGATCGAATCACGGGGCCCGGGCCGGTCGATAGGGGCCCTTGCGCTGGTTGCGGCTTTGCTCTGCGGAGCGACGCCCTCGTCGGCTGCGGAAGCACGTTCGTCGCCTGAAGACCGCCAGCGCTTCCTTTCAGTCGCCGGGAACCTGGAACAAGCGCCGCTGAAGCTTGGTCTCGCAGCGGATCGCGAATGGGCTCTGGCTTGGCTCACCAATGCTCCCGATGTCACCGTGACCCTTTGCCCCGATGCGTTGGGGGGCCTGGTGGGAAGCAATTATCTCTACGCCGGCGAGATAATCTTGCAGAATTCATTCTCAATGGGCGCCTTCCTGATTGAGCATCCGGAGGCCGCGAATGATCTGAATGCCCAGCAATTGGTAGGGGTGGAGGGAGCACTCAAAGCCTACCGTTCGATCCTCCGGGACGCGCCGGATGCCAAATCGCCGGCGCTTGAGCGTCTGGTTGAGACCCAGACCCGGGGGCAATTACCCGACTTCGTCCGAAAGGCTTGGAGGCGCTGCTCAAAAAAATAGCGGAATCCGCCCTCCCTGCCGAGCCCGCCTTGGCGCTGGAGGACGGTGCAGGCGCTGAAAGCGCTTCCCTCCCCCTCCCCGCCGCCGCTATGGCGCGCCGACCATGTCGCCGCCTTCCACCCGCTCGAGATCCCGCTCCGCCGCCCGGCTCGCCGCCGTCCAGGCGCTCTACCAGCGCGAGATGGAGCGGACGCCGGTCCCGAAGCTCCTCCACGAATTCCACCACCACCGCCTCGGCGCGACCATCGAGGGCGTCGAATATGCCGATGCGGAGGTCGATTTCTTCGACGATCTGGTCAGTGGAGTCGCCGCCCGCGAGGCGGAGCTCGACTCGGCCATCGCCGCCCGGCTGACTCCGGACTGGCCGCTGAACCGCCTCGACCGGCCGATGCGCCAGATATTGCGCGCCGGCGCCTACGAACTCGCGGCGAGGATCGACGTCCCGACCGGAAGCGTCATCTCGGAATATGTCGACGTCGCCAAGGCCTTCTACGGCCAGAAGGAAGCCGGCTTCGTCAACGGCATCCTCGACGCGGTGGCGAAGGACGTCCGGAAAGGCTGATCCTCCCCATTGCCAGATGGGGAGGGGGACCATGCGAAGCATGGTGGAGGGGTAGCTGCACAGGCTTCTGCCAGCTACCCCTCCACCACACTTCGTGTGGTCCCCCTCCCCACGCTTCGCGTAGGGAGGATCGGTGAACGAATCGGCCTTCATCGAGTCGCTCAAGGCGCTTGCTACCCACCCCGCCGCGCGCGGCCTCGCCGACGACGCCGCGGTCCTCGACATCGGCGGCCGCACCCTCGTCCTCACCCACGACATGCTCGTCGAAGGGGTCCACTACCGCCCCGACGACCCGCCCGGCGACGTGGCCTGGAAGCTCCTCGCGGTGAACCTCTCCGACCTCGCCGCCAAGGGCGCCCGGCCGCTGGGGGTGCTGCTCGGCTACAGCCTCGGCGAGGACGAGTGGGACCAGGCGTTCGTCGCCGGCCTCGCCACCGCGCTCGCCGCCTTCGGCCTGCCGCTGCTCGGCGGCGACACGGTGCGCGGCTCCGGCCCGCGGACGCTGGCGCTCACGGCCATAGGGGAGGCGCTCGCGCCGGTCCCGTCGCGCGCGGCCGGCCGGCCGGGCGATCATCTCTGGGTGAGCGGCACGATCGGGGACTCCGGGGCCGGCCTGCGCGGCCTGCAGGGGGAGGTCGCGAGCGACCCGGCACTGACCGAGCGCTACCGCAACCCGCGGCCGAGGCTCGAGGCGGGGGAGAGGCTGGCGCCGCTGGTCGGCGCGATGATGGACGTCTCGGACGGCCTCCTGATCGACGCCTCGCGCCTCGCCGAAGCCAGCGGCGTCGCGGTTTCGATCGACCTGTCGTCGGTGCCGCTTTCCGAGGCATTCCTCGCCCTGCTCGGCGACGGCCGGGAGGCTCGGCTGGCGGCGGCGGCGGCGGGCGACGATTACGAATTGCTGTTCGCCGCGGACCCCGACCACGCGGCGGAAATCCTTGGGCTTCAGGACGAGCTCGGCCTTCCCTTGAGCCGGATCGGCACTTTGAGCGAGGGCGCCGGGCTCGGCTTGACGGACGGCGACGAGGAGTTGTCCCTGCCGGCGCGCCTCGGCTGGGAACATCGCTGAAGTCCCGCGGTTGAACGACTGCTCTGTTCTACCTATGTTCTTCTAGAAGTAGCTGGAGCGCTTTATGCCTTTTATTTCGACGTGGCTGGACCCGCTTGTCGCGGAGCATCGACGCTCGCCTGGAAACAAAGGAATCTTCGCGCCGACATGCGGGTCTTTTGTATCTTTTGGGGCTTGGCGGCGGCGGGTCGCCCGGTGCTCGCACAAAAAGCGATCCCGTGTCCAACTCGTCCACTTTGTCCACTTTGGCCACTTTGGCCGGCTTTCCCGCGGACTGGGCAACCGAAGTGAGGCAGACGGTTGAATCCCGTGCGCAAGCCCCCTAAAGGGCGCGGCACATCCGGGCGCGTCCGCGCCGGGGCCATCGCCCTGCCCGGCTTTCGAATTCAAAGGGGAAGGACCTTTTCATGACCGTCGTGCTCATTGCCATAGCCTGCGGAGTGGCCGCGGTGCTCTACGGCATCCTCACCAGCCTCCAGGTGCTGAAATCCTCGGCCGGCAATGAGCGCATGGTCGCGGTCGCCTCCGCCATCCAGGAGGGCGCCAACGCCTATCTCCGCCGCCAGTATACCACGATCGCCGTCGTCGGCGTGGTCGTCGCGGCCCTGGTCTTCTTCTTCCTCGGCCCGATCGAAGCCGTCGGCTTCGTCATCGGCTCGCTGCTTTCGGGCGCCGCCGGCTTCATCGGCATGAACATCTCGGTCCGCGCCAACGTGCGCACCGCGGAGGCCGCCCGCACCAGCCTGCAGCGCGGCCTCACCGTCGCCTTCCGGGCCGGCGCGATTACCGGAATGCTGGTCGCCGGCCTCGCCCTGCTCGCCATCTCGGTCTTCTTCTACTTCCTGGTCGAGGTTCAGGAGCTCGCCCCCAACGACCGCCAGGTCGTCGACGCCCTCGTCGCCTTGGCCTTCGGCGCCTCGCTGATCTCGATCTTCGCCCGTCTCGGCGGCGGCATCTTCACCAAGGCCGCCGACGTCGGCGCCGACCTCGTCGGCAAGGTCGAGGCCGGGATCCCCGAGGACGATCCCCGCAACCCGGCCGTCATCGCCGACAACGTCGGCGACAATGTCGGCGACTGCGCCGGGATGGCCGCCGACCTGTTCGAGACCTATGTCGTCACCGTCGGCGCCACCATGGTGCTGATCGCCCTCCTCGTGAACGCCGGCGCCGAGCAGATGCTGGCTCTGATGAGCCTGCCGCTGATCATCGGCGGAGTGTGCATCATCACCTCGATCATCGGCACCTATCTCGTCCGCTTGGGCTCCAAGCAGTCGATCATGGGCGCCCTCTACAAGGGGTTCTGGACGACCGCCGTCCTTTCCATCCCGGCCATCTTCTACGTCATGTGGCAGACCCTGGGCGGAGACATGAACTCGGTCATCGGCAGCGCCACCGAAGCGGCCGGAAGCGATGTCGCGGCCGACGTCGCCCGCACCGCGGTCGGCGGCGGCTTCACCGGCATGGACCTGTTCTGGTGCTCGCTGGTCGGCCTCGGAGTGACCGGGCTGATCGTCTGGATCACCGAATATTATACCGGCACCAACTATCGCCCGGTCCGCTCGATCGCCAAGGCCTCGCAGACCGGCCACGGCACCAACGTCATCCAGGGCCTGGCGATCAGCCTCGAATCGACGGCTCTTCCGACCCTCGTCATCTGCGTCGGCATCATCGTCTCCTACCAGCTCGCCGGCCTGATCGGCATCGCCTTCGCGGCGACCGCGATGCTCGCCCTCGCGGGAATGGTCGTCGCCCTCGACGCCTACGGCCCGGTCACCGACAATGCCGGCGGGATCGCGGAGATGGCCGGGATGGAGGAGGACGTGCGCACCCGCACCGACGCCCTCGACGCGGTCGGCAACACCACCAAGGCGGTCACCAAGGGCTATGCGATCGGCTCGGCCGCGCTCGGCGCGCTGGTGCTGTTCGGCGCCTACACGACCGACCTCAAGCATTATGCCGGCGAGCTCGGCATCGGCGCCGGCGGCATCGATTTCTCGCTGTCCAATCCGTATGTCGTCGTCGGCCTCCTGCTCGGCGCCCTCCTGCCCTACCTCTTCGGGGCGATGGGCATGACCGCGGTCGGCCGGGCCGCCGGCAACGTCGTCCTCGACGTGCGCGAGCAGTTCCGCTCCAACCCGGGCATCATGGACGGCACCTCGAGGCCCAATTACGCCCGCACCGTCGATCTCGTCACCAAGGCCGCGATCAAGGAGATGATCGTCCCCTCGCTGCTTCCGGTGCTGACCCCGATCGTCGTCTATTTCGTCATCGCGGGAATCGCCGGCAAGGAGCAGGGCTTCGCCGCCCTCGGCGCCTTGCTTCTGGGCGTGATCGTCTCCGGCCTGTTCGTCGCCATCTCGATGACCTCGGGCGGCGGCGCCTGGGACAATGCCAAGAAATATATCGAGGACGGCAATTACGGCGGCAAGGGCTCCGAAGCCCATAAGGCCGCCGTCACCGGCGACACGGTCGGCGATCCCTACAAGGATACGGCGGGCCCGGCGGTGAACCCGATGATCAAGATCACCAACATCGTCGCTCTGCTCCTGCTGGCGGCGCTGGCCGGCGGCGCCGGCTGATCGGCCCGATCCGGAAAGCAGCTTGAAAGAGCCCCGCCCGGAAGCATCCGGGCGGGGCTTTTCTTTACTTCCTGGCGCGACCGAGATTATCCTTTCCATGCAAGGGGTAAGGGCGATGACGACGATGAGGCTCGCGGCTGCGGCAATGCTGCTGAATTTGGCCGCGGAAGCGGCGGCCGAGCCCGCGGCGGAGCCGGTCCCGATCAAGACCCTCGCCCAGGTGCCCTTCTTCTCGGAGCCCGTCATCTCGCCGGACGGCCGACGCCTCGTCGCCCGGATCAACGGCGAGGGGACGGAATTGTTGGCGATCTACGACCTCGGCGCGCCGAGGGAGGCCGCGCCGAAGATCATCCCGACCCAGGGCACGATCCGCTGGTACGGCTGGGCCGGCAACGACCGGGTGATCGTCGGCAACACCCTCTTCTCGATCACCTTCCTCACCCTGCCGATCCAGATGACCCGACTCACCGCCTACGACCTCAAGACCGGCAAGACCTCCGCCATCCAGGCCGGCGGCGGGCTGGTCGGCGACAATGTCGTCTATACGGATCCGGCAGGCCGCTTCGTGCTGATCTCCGCGCAGAAGGATTATAACGATTCCCCCTCGGTCTGGCGGGTGGATCTCGCGACCGGCGCCGCCGTCGAGATCCAGCGCAAGCAAGCCGACATCTGGAGCTGGTTCGTCGATGCCAGCGGCACCGTCCGCGGCGGCGTCAGCTACGCTCCCGGAAGCTGGACCGTCTACCGCCGCGATCCGAAAACGGGTGAATTGAAGCGGGCGGGAGCGGGGAAGTTTTCCCCGGGCAAGGAGTCGGCGATCGATTCGATCGGGCTGCTCGCCGGCGGCGACAGCGGCATCATCGTGACCAATGAGCGGACCGGCCGCTTCGGGGTCTATCGCTACGATCTGGGCGCGCAGACGATCGGCGAGCCCATCTTCGAGCATCCGGAGGTCGACGTGACCAAGCCGCAGGTGTCGGCCGACGGCAGCAAGGTGGAGGCCGTCTATTACGAGGACGATCTGCCGCGGGTCGCCTGGCTTACGCCCGACTTCAAACAGCTCCAGGAACAGATCGACCGCACCTTCCCCGGCAAGGTGAACCGGGTGCTGAACCTCAGCAGCGACCGCAACGTCGTCCTCGTCTGGTCCGGTTCGGCTCACGATCCGGGCACCTATTATGTCTTCGACCGCAAGGCGAAGCGGATGGAGGCCTTCGCCTCGCCCTACGAGGGGCTGGCCGAGGGGCAGCTCGCGCCGGTGAAGCCGGTCCGCTATCCGGCTCGCGACGGACTGCAGATCCGAGCCTATCTGACCTTGCCCCGCGGCGCCGAACCCAAGGCGCTTCCGCTCATCCTTCTCCCTCATGGCGGGCCCTTCGCGCGCGACAGCTACCAGTTCGATCCGCTCGTCCAGTTCCTCGCCAGCCGCGGCTATGCGGTGCTCCAGCCCAATTTCCGCGGCTCGACGGGATTCGGCCGGGATTTCGTCGAACGCGGCTACGGCCAGTGGGGCAGGAAGATGCAGGACGATCTCGACGACGGGGTCGCGTGGCTGGCCGGCCAGGGAACGGTCGATCCCAGGAGGGTGTGCATCGCCGGCCTCTCTTATGGCGGATATGCCGCCCTGTGGGGCGCCATCCGCAACCCCGAAATCTACCGCTGCGCGATCAGCATGGCGGGAGTCTCGGATATCCGGGCCATGCTGAAATACGATGCTCGAGCCCTCGTCGCCACTCGCTACTCGAAATTGTGGCGCCGCAAGGTCGAAGGCGAGGAGAGGCGCGATCTCGCGGCCGTGTCGCCGCTCCAGCAGGCGGCACGGCTGAACGTGCCGGTGCTGATCGCCCATGGCGAGCGGGACAGCAACGTGCCCGTCGACCAGAGCCGCCAGATGATCAAGGCGCTCAAGGACAGGGGCGCCCGGGTCCAGTCGGCTTTCTATCCGGCGGGCGGGCACGGGCTGACCCGAAGCGCGGATTCCGTGGATTTCATGAAGCGGGTCGAGGCATTTCTCGAAGTGCACAATCCGGCGCGCCTGGAAAGACCGAAAGGCCCCAGGGAGCCGCAGCTCGTCACCCTTCAGATCGGCGGATCCTATGTCGTCCACGGCATTCGCAGGAAGCCGTCGGCGGCCGCGATGGAACTGCGCTACCTGGTCACGTCCGACGGCCGGGTGACCTCCTGCGCAGCGAGCGCCTCGAGCGGAGTGGCGGAGATCGACCGGCGCGCCTGCGAGATCGCCGAGAGCCAGCTGCAATATCGCCCCGCCCTCGGCCCGGACGGTCATGCCCGGGAGACGTGGCTGAGCTACAAGATCGCCTTCGACCCGGAGAAGAAGAAATAAGCGCGCGGGCCTTGTCTGGGAGCGGACGAGGATGTCCGGATGCGCTCCCCAATTGTCGGCGAAAATTCCCAACATTTGAAACGGCCGATCGTCGCCTGGATCATCCTCGCGACAGGAAATGGCTGTTTTCCGCCATTACTGCTAATTGGCACGCTCCATGCAAGCCTTCCTGGCATGGCCGTCGGATGGTCCGGCGGCCGGTTCAGGGAGACACAAAATGACCTTCAACTTCACCAGCCTGCAGCAGATCGCCGTTTCCGCCATCGGCGCCATCTTCGCCGCAACCCTCTTCATCTCCGCCGCCGTCGGCCCGGCCGCTCAGCTCGTCTGAGCGTCCGGTCCGAAGGGCCCAGGATTTGAACTCGAACCCGAAAGGAAAGGCACCATGAACGGTCCTTTCACCCTCGACAAAGCCAATGGCAAAATGATGGGCGTCTGCGCCGGCCTCGCCGACGCGACGGGAGCCGACGCGACGCTCATCCGCCTGGCCGCTGTGCTCAGCCTGTTCGTGCTGGGCCCGGTCGCGATCCTCCTCTACCTCGTCGCCGGCTGCATCGCGCCCGAGCGGCGCTGAGCAGCGGCTTCCCGGCGAAGGCCGGGACCCAGTCTCACAGTCCCTGCCGCTGGACCCCGGCCTGCCGGGGCGCTATTCCGCCGCGATGCTCCGGGCAGCCCGGATCTCGGCCAGGCGGCGGGCATGGCGGGCATCGATCTCGGCCAGCCGCCCGAGCACCCCTTCCATTTCCTGAGGCCCGGCGAAGTCGCCGCGCGGAAGCTCGGCCACGAGCGGCGCGCCGCATTTCATGCAGCCGTCGTCGCCTTCGAACGAATAATGGCCGCACCCCCGGCACAGCAATATCTCCCCGTCCGGATTGTTCGGCTGGGGCGAGGCCGGATAGGCGCTTTCGGGCAGCTCCTGCCCCTCCGCCGTCTCGAGGACGAGCCGCCAGAGGCCTTGGGCGAACGGTTCGTCGGGCGCCGCCGAGACCTGCTCGAAGCGCTCGCGCAGCCCCGCCTCGCGAAGCGTCCGGGCGCGATGGTCGCACATCGGGTTGTTGCCCGGAACGCCGAGGAGGGCGCCCGCCGTCCAGGTGCAGCCGGACTTGCACACCGACTTGTAATAGCAGGTGCCGCAAAAGCCCCAGGCCGGGCGCTCGACATTGGGCCGGACCGATTCCTGCATCGCCAGCCAGATTTCGGTCAGGCCGCCGTCGCGTATGTTGCCGCCGCCATATTCGCCTTTGTGGAGCGAGGGGCAGCCCTTGACCACTCCGTCGGCCTCGATCGCCATCCCGCTCTCGGCGGCGCCGCAGCCGTCCCAATAAGCCGGCTCGTCGGTCATCGTCCGCCAGAGATGCTCGTAGGGGCCGAAATAGCCGATATTGTTGCCCGAGAAGAGCCGGAAGCCCGCCTTTCGGCCGCGCTCGAACAGGCGGGCGAGGGTGTCGTAGGTCTCCGGCACTTGCCAGGGCTGGAGGATCAGGTCGACCTGCTCGGCGGCGTTGCCGGCGGGGACGGTGAGCTGGATCTGCCACATCCGCGCGCCGGCGGCATAGATATGCTCGTAGGTCTCCTCGAGCACCGGCGCGGACAGCCGGTTGACCTGGGTGTTGCAGCCCGGAGTGATCCCGGCCCGGGCGAACTCCTCGATCGCGGTCAGCGCCTGGCGGAAGCTTCCCGGCACTCCGCGCAACCGGTCGTGAACCGCCTCGTTGCCGTCGACCGAGACCCCGGCCGAGGACAGGCCGGCGGCGACCGCCGCCTCGATCTTGGCCCGGCTGAGCGCACGGCCGCCGGTCTGGAGCCCGCACTTGATCCCGGAGTCCGCGACGGCTCGGATGATGTCGAGCCAGTCGCGGCGAAGGAAGGCTTCGCCGCCGATCAGGCTGATCTCGCGGGTACCGAGCTCGGCCAGCTCGGCGACGATTCCGCGTATCTCGTCGGTCGTCAGCTCGTCGCTTCGCGGGCGACCCGCTCGGGAGCCGCAATGGGCGCAACGCAGATTGCAGGCGAGCGTCAGCTCCCAGACGACATGGACCGGATGGCGGAGGCGGCGGTCCGCCTCGGAGCGGATTCGGACCGGCTCCGGGCGCGTGCCGCCGGCATCCGCCATGACGTCAATATCCGCCGCCGCGGCGCTGGATCTCGGCGTCGAGACGTTCGAGCGCCGCCCTCAGGTCCCCCTGCGCCGCCAGCACCTCACGGGCATGGTCGCGATGGGCGATCAGCTCGTCGAGGCTGGTCGAGGGATCCCTCAAAGCGTCGGATATGGCGTTTCCATAGGGCGGAATCGGCCCCGCTGCTGCTTCTGCCATGTCATTCTCCCCTGCTTGAGTTTCAGCCGCGGCGGCTGATCTCGTCCTCGAGCCGTTCCAGCGCCCCAGGCAGGTCGCCCTGCTCCTCGAGCTGCCGCCGGCCCTGGTCGCGAAGCTCGTTGAGCCGCTCGAGCGAAGTCTGCGGATCGTTGAGCGCGTCGTGGATGACGACTCCGTAGAGCGGCTGGAGCCCTCCGGCGGGCTTGGCATATTGACCGCCGCGCGACTGGATTTCGGCTTCGAGCTTTTCGAGGGCGCCGGCGAGATCGCCGGTCTGCTCGAGCTCGCGGCGACCCTGGTCGCGGAGCGCGTGCAGATCGTCGAGCGTCGAATTGGGATCGCTGAGCGCGTCGCTGATCGCCACGCCATAGGGCCTGACCTGCCCACCTGTCGGAATCGCCATGGACTTCCTCCCTTGTTGGTAATCCTTATTAATCACGAGGGATCGGGCGAGTCGATTGGATTGCCTCCGAAACGGTTCTAAATCTCGCATCGGCATGTCTTCGCCAGGCCTCCTTTGAGCTTGGTCGAAGCCGCGGGAGGGTGACGGCGGCCTCGAACGCGGCTAATTGAGGGCCTTGGGAGGATGCGATCGAATGGAAGGTCTGGAGCTGGGAACCGTGGTCCTGGTGTCGTCGCTCGTGCTCGGCGCTCTCGCGCTTCCGATAACGGCCGTTGCGATCCACCAGCGCCGGCGCCGCTCCTTCGAGCGTCGGGCCGGAGTCCGGCACAAGGAAAAAATCGAGCTCTGAGCCGAAGCGCGGCAGCGGAATTCGTCCCGCAAAAGGTTAACGAGCGCGCGCCGAAAATTTTTTGGCCATCGTTTCACCGACGCTTCCGAACGGCTCATCGCCGCAGTTTTCCGCGCTTTTCGGCCGCTTCGACGAGGCGCCGGACGCCCCATCGCCGGCTCCGTTCATCTTAACGCCATGAAACTCTTCAGACTCGTCGGTCGTTAGGGCCGCAAGTGAGTGAGAAGGGAGCCAAGTATGGCCACGAGTATCCTTGAAGCGCGCGGCGGCTGCATCATCCCCCAGGCGGACCAGCGCGGCTATCATATCGTCTATCGCGAGCATGAAACCAATTATTGCCCCGGTTGCGGCCGGACGCACTGGTATATCGGCCGCTCGATGGCGGAATGCGCTTTCTGCACGACCGCACTGCCGCTCGAGAATGCGCCGATGATCGCCGGTGGCGCCATCGTCCGCACCATCCGCCGGCCCGTGTTCGGCGCCGAGCAAGCCTACGCGGCCTGAGATCGCTGGCGGCGCCTTCGCGGCGGCCGCCGTCGCGCCGGCCCCTTATCATCCCTACGCGAGGGGCCGGCGCGTAACTTTCGCCCCGGAATGAGGGGACGGTCGCTGTGGCCGTCCCCTTTTTCGCGTTCTCCCCTCCCTGGAAGGAGGGGAATTTTGCCGCGCCGAGCCTAACGCGCTACCTTCCTCACCGGCACCTGGGCGTTGCAGATGTCGACTCCGCCGGCCGGGCGCTGGAAGAAATCGCCGCCGCGATTGGCTCGGCCGGTCACATATTGGGTGAACGCCAGGCTGTCCGAGCGCATCGCTTCGAAGGCGGGGCGATCGGCCGCCGGGATGTCGGCGGCGAGCCGGGCGCGGGCGATCGCGATATGCTGCGCCGGGTCCTTGTAGAAGCCCAGCGCCTCGGTGCCCCGGGGCCGGGCGGAGAGCAGGGCCATGCCGTCGACGACCCGGCCGATGACGGCGATGTTGAGGTCGAGATGGCGCGGCGCGTGGCCGATCACCGCGTAGAGCTCTCCGCCGGTCCCGGTGTCGGGCGCCAGGTCCCGCCCCACCCCGACATAGCCGTAGCAATGGGTGAGCCAGGCCCGGCCTTGCTCGGGATCGTAGGCGATCGGCCAGCCATTGGCATGGCCGACCATCGGCGCGTAGCTGTCGGGGAAGCCGAGCGGCCGCACCTGAAGCCCGGCCAGGTCGCGATAATATTCGGCCGGCGGAGTCCGGACGACCCCGGCGGGGAGCTCGACCTTCGAATCGCCATTGCCCCATTGGGAGACGTAATTGTCCTGCACCCGGTAGATGGCGGCATTGTTCCACCAGCCCGCCTTGGCGAAGGCGCGGACGTTGGCGATGTGGACGGGCGCGAAATCGGGCGCGAGCTCGATGACGACCCGGCCGCCCTCCTTGAGATCGATGACGAGCAGGTCGGCGGGATCGATGGGCCGCCACGCCTCGGCCGGAGCCTCCTGAACGACCTTGTTCGGATCGGGCGCGTCGACCACCGGCGCCGGCCTCCAGAAGGCATAGCGGGCGTTTGCGGCCGGCTCCGGCGGCGGCTTGGCGGCGCAGGCCCCGAGGCAGGAGGCGGCGAGAGCGGCGAACAGGGGCTTGCGCATCGACTATCTCCGAATTTGCGAGCTTAGGTGACCCAAGCCCGAGCATTGGGCAAGCCGTGACGAGAAAGTCACAGAGGCGATTGGAATACGTTTTTATTTATCAGACCACGGAACCGCCCGACCCCGCGACGTTTTAACGCAGGTTAGGCCTGCCGGTTGGGCTGGCCGAGGGGCGAAAGAGATTGATGACCGATTCAAACGCCCTCGCCGGCCTGCACACCGCTTTTGCCTCTCTCGACCCCGAGCCCCTGCTTGCCGCTCCGCCGGCGCTGATCGAGTTCCTGCCGCTCGCCGTTTATGCCTGCGACGCCTCCGGCCGGCTGTGCTGGTTCAACGCCCGGGCGGCGGCGATCTGGGGCCGATCGCCGGAGATCGGCGAGAAGGTCGAGCCATCCCGTTCCTCCCACGTCTACGGGCTCGACGGCGGCCGCATCGTCGACGGCGAGTCTCCGATGGCCCATGCGCTTCGCACCGGCGAGAGCGTAGGCGGCCGAACCGTCCTGATCGAGCGGCCGGACGGCAGCCGGATCACGGCGATGGTGCACATCACGGCCTTGCGCGATTCCGGCCGCAACATCGTCGGCGCGATCAACTGCTTCCACGACGTCACCGAGCAGTTGCAGGAGGAGCGCTCCGCCCGCGACGGCGAGCGCCGGCTTCGCGAGATCCTCGATGCCCTTCCGGTCGCGCTCTACACGACCGACGCCGAGGGCCGGATCACTTATTACAACGAAGCGTCCGTCGAGATGTCGGGCCGCCGCCCGGCGCTCGGCGACGACAAATGGTGCGTGACCTGGAAGCTCTTCCATCCCGACGGAACCCCGCTCGCGCATGACGAATGCCCGATGGCGGTCGCCCTTCGGGAGCAGCGGCCGGTGCGCGGCGCCGAGGCGGTGGCGGAGCGGCCCGACGGAAGCCGGATCCCCTTCATCCCCTATCCGACGCCTCTGTTCGATCCGGCCGGGGACATGGTCGGAGCGGTCAACGTGCTGGTCGACATCGGCCACCGCAAGGACGCCGAGACCCGGCAGCGGCTGCTCTTCGCCGAGCTCAACCATCGCATCAAGAACAACATGCAGATGCTCTACGCACTGCTCGCGGCGGCGCGGCGGGAGACGGCCAGCGAGGATGCGCGCTCGGCCCTCGACGAGGCCGCCCGGCGGGTCGCGGCGATGGCGGCGGCCCAGACCGCGCTCTACCAGTCGGACAATCTCAGCCGCTTCGACAGCGAGGCTTTCATGACCTCGGTCTGCGCCGCGGCGGCGGGCGCCTGCGGCGACCGGGTCCATCTCGAGCTCCGCGCCGATGCCGGCAAGCTCGCCAACGACATGGCGGTGCCGCTCGCCCTGATCCTCAACGAGCTTGTCACCAACGCCGCCAAATACGGCACCGACGCCGAGGGGCGCGGAACGATCGGGGTCGCCCTGACCGAAAGCGGCGGGCGCTTCACGCTCGCCGTCGAGGACGACGGGCCCGGCTTCGATCTTTGCGAGGTCCGCCGGAAATCGTCGGGACTCGGCCTGGTGGCCGGCCTCGCCAGGCAGATCGGCGGCCGCTTCCGGGTCGAACGGGCCGGCGGCGCCCGCTGCGTGCTGGAATTTTCCGGCCCGCCGGACCCCTCGTAACCGGGTCCCCATGTTCACACGCCGTGCGACAAGCGCCGAGGCCATGCTGATCGAAGGCGGGGACGAGGGCGGCGCGGGTTACGCCGCCCCGATCGATTCACCCGATGCGGACGGGAAAGGCAGGGCCGCGGCGAGCCCGTGCATCCTGCTCGTCGAGGACGACTTCCTGGTCGGAATGGAAATGGAGACCGGGCTCGAGGAGGCCGGCTACGAGGTCGCCGGAATCGCCGCCACGGCCGAGGAAGCGGTCGAGCTCGCGACCCGGCGCCGACCGGCCCTGGTGATCATGGACATCCGCCTCGCCGGCGACCGCGACGGGGTCGATGCGGCGCTGGAGATTTACCGGACGCTCGGCATCAGATCGATCTTCGCCTCCGCCCATGGCGATGCCCGGACCAGGGCCCGGGCCGAGCCGGCGCAGCCGCTCGGCTGGGTGGCGAAGCCCTATCGGGTCGAGACCCTCCTCAAGGCCGTCGAGGAGGCGCTGTGGGAAATCTAATCCTCCCTGCCGCGAAGCGGTGGGGAGGGGGACCACCCGAAGGGTGGTGGAGGGGTAGATGCACCGGAGTCGGCCGGATCGCGTTCGAACCGCCAAGGCTTGCGCACTTACCCCTCCACCATGCTCCGCATGGTCCCCCTCCCCCCGCTTCGCGCGGGGAGGATCGCTTATGCCAAAGCCGGGGGCGCCGGGTCGGCGGCCGCGGCGGCGCGGCACAAAGTGCGCATCCGGTCGAGATGCTGCTCGGCGAGCTGGAGGTGGCAGCGGGCGGCGTGGGCGTCGGCGCAGCGGCGCGCCTGATCGAGCTCGGCCAGGGCGCGGCTCGAATGGTAGCTGATCTCCTCGTCCATGGCTCAAACTTGTCCGTGACTCGATCCGTCGTCCTTCATCTCGATTAGGATGTAGCTAGATTTTTGTTTAACTTGGGTTTTATCTAATCGACAAGCTTCAGACGCGGCTTCTCGGCCGTGTCGCTGAGCGCCTTCATCCGGCCGAGATGGAGCTCGGACAGGGCGAGATGGGCGATCGCCGCTTCCGGCGATGAGGCGCTTCTGGCGCGGTCGAGTTCCTCGAACGCGCGGTCGACATGGTGGCTGATGCGATCCTCGCGGGACATATCACCGAACCCCCGACTCGGGGTGGTACTCTACAGCTTCGCGAATTTCGCCTAATCGGTGCGGAGGCGCAACTACATGGATCAGGGGCGGTCGCCGCCGCCGTCCATCGCGTCGTGGTGTAGATAGCGCTCGTTGAAGTCGCCGGCGGCGCGCATTCGGCCCCAATCCTCGATCGTGATCGAGCGGCGGTCGCGGCGGATCAGGCCCTCCTCGCCGAGCTGCTTGAGGACCCGGTTGACGTGGACCGAGGTCAGGCCGACCGCGTCGGCGAGTTGCTCCTGGGTCATCGGAAGCTCGTAATGATGGTTGCTGGCGAGCCCCGCCGCCTCCAGCCGCAACGAGAATTCGCAAAGTAGGTGGGCGACCCGGGCGCGGCTGTCGCGGCGGCCGACATTGACCACCCATTCGCGGAAGATCGAAGCGTCGATGAGGGTGTCGATCCATAGCGCCCGCCCGAGCGCCGGCCGGGTCAGAGCCAGCTCCTGCAATATCGCCGACGGGATGAGCGCGACCTCGGCCTCGGTCAGCATCTGAACGCTGTGATCCGCGACTCCGAGAAAACTGTTCTGCAGGTCGAGGAATTCGCTCGCGACATGGAAAGAAATGATCTGCCGTCCGCCCTCGCCGGTGATCTTGTAGCGGTAGGCAAAGCCGGAAAGGAGCAGGCAGCAATGCTCGGCCGGGTCGCCGTCGCGGACGATGTGGGCGCCGGCGGCGAGCTTCCTGGCGGTGTGCGGAAGAGTGAGGAGCGCCTCGCGGTCGGCTTCAGGCAAAGGCGAACGGCGCTCCAGGCGGCGCACCATCTTCTCGAATGTCGGATGCAGGCCCACCATGGTCATTCCTCGCCCATAACGAGCACGACAGCCGCTGGTTTCACGTGGACGCCCCCTTTTTCGCATGCATAAACGCGGGACGAATCGCGCGTCCCTTAACCAAATCAAGTTCGGAATTTTATCCACATTTTCTGGCGCTTGTGGGTGCCGCTAGGGGGAATGCGGGCGCCTTGCAGGCGAGGCTTTCGCCCGGACGGCGTTAGCGCGCCGAGGCGAGGTTGGTGGGGCCGCCTGCTTCGAAGTGCAAATAGCGGGTGTTGAAGTCGCCGATATGCTGCAGCCGGTCCCACTCCAGAATCTGGACCGAGCGCTTGTCGCGGGCGATCAGGCCCTGGCGGCCGAGCTCCTTCAGCACCCGGTTGACGTGGACCGGGGTGAGGCCGGTGCAGTCGGCGAGCTGCTCCTGGGTCATCGGAAGCTCGTAGCGGCGGTCCTTGGCCAGGCCCGCCTCTTCGAGGCGAAGGGCGATCTCGCAGAGCAGGTGGGAAAGTCGGCTGATCGAATCGCGGCGGCCGACATTGACGATCCATTCGCGGAAGATGGCGGCGTCGACCAGAGTGTCGATCCACATCGCCTGGCCGACCCGCGGGCGGTCCTCGGAGAGCTTGCGCAGGGCCGCTATGGGCACGATCGCGACTTCGCACCGGGTGAGCGCCTGGACGTTATGGTCGGCGAGGCCGAGCAGGCTGTTCTGGAGGTCGAGGAACTCGCCGGGCATGTGGATGGCCATGATCTGGCGCTGGCCGTCGCCGGTGACCTTGTGACGGTAGGCGAAGCCGGACAGGAGAAGGACGCAGTTTTCGACCGTCTCGCCTTCGCGCACCATGTAAGTGGCGGGATCCATCGTCCGTTGCTGAACGGGGAGCGCGTGGATGGCGGCCCGATCCTCCTCATCCAGCCGAACGCGCGTTTCAAGCCGGCGCACGATACGCTGGAGCGTGAGTGGGGTGGTCATAATCGCTCTCCGCAATAAGGGGCGGGAGCGTGTGGGGAGCTCTCAGTCACCGGCGCCCTGTTCGAGCCAGCGATAAGCCACCTTAGCGTAGTATTAGCCGAAAGTACTTTACCCGGGATAACCAGAGCGTGATTAATCTATGTTAGGCTCAATAGGGGCTTTTCGTTAACCCCGCCTCCCGGAATCGTTATAACATGAGTTTATATGTCGGCACCCGCCCCTGCACCCGGATCACAGCCCTGCGGCAGCGTCAGCCCGCTCGTCACCAAGCTCGAAAAGGTCGCGCGCCTCACCGAGGAGGATCGCGCGGCGCTGGCCACGCTTTGCGACGAACCGCGCGACATGGGCGCGCGGCGCAACGTCATCCGTGAAGGCGAGAAGCCGGACCATGTCCATCTGATGGTTGAGGGGTGGGCAGCACGGTACAAATTGCTGCCGGACGGGACTCGGCAGATCACCGCTTTCCTCATCCCGGGCGATTTCTGCGACCTCCATGTCACCATCCTGGGCGAGATGGACCACAGCATCACCACCCTCACCCGGGCCAGGATCGCCTACATAGCACGTTCCAAGATGGATGCGGTGACCGAACGGCCCGGGCTCGCCAGGGCCTTCTGGTGGGCGACCCTGGTCGACGAGGCGGTCCTGCGCGCCTGGATCGTCAATATCGGCCGGCGCGATGCGTTCGAGGCGATCGGGCATCTGATGTGCGAGCTTTACGTCAGAATGCGGAACATCGGCCTGACCGACGACCATTGCTTCGAGTTGCCACTCACCCAGGAGGAGCTCGGCGACGCGCTCGGCCTCACCCCGGTCCACGTCAACCGGGTGCTTCAGCGAATGCGCACCGACGAGCTGATCAGCTTCAAGGGCGGCCTGCTCACCATCCTCGACTATCGGCGCCTCGAAACGGCCTCGGGGTTCAACCCGAATTACCTGCACATCGTCGAACGGCATTGAGGCTGATTTGGATCAGGACGGAATTTGCTGACACAGGTAATTGCGGCCGCCCTCCGCCCAGCGCTCTATGGGCATGAAGTGCCCCGATACTTCTTCAATATCTTCGACCACGCCGTCAGCCTCGACGACGAAGGGATCGAGCTTGCCGACGCGAGGCCGCGCGGCGGGCGGCGCTGTCGGGCGCGCGCTCGATAATGTGCGACCAGCTGGCCCAGGGGCAGCTCAGCCTTCATCACCGGATCGAGGTCCGGAACGAAGCGGGAGACGAGGTCCTCAGCCTGGCTTTCGGCGAGGCGGTCAGGATCGAGCCCGTCCTCCCATGAAGGTCGGGCGCCGGAACTTAATCTACATCAGAAACGCTTAGACCCGGTAGCGTCGGCTTTCATCGCGCCCCTGGTAAGGCGTCCGCAGAGGGGGAGCTCCGCGACGTCTCTTGCTCTTCCAAGCTGGCTCCGGATCGGAGAATCGCGAGTGAAGGCCGTATTGCAAGCGCTACCTGTCGCGGGACACGCGTGAGCCACAGCGCCGCCTCGCTGCGCGCCCTCGCGCACAAATGCCGGTGCCTCGCGGTCGGCGGAAGCATGGACAATGTGGCGGCGGCGCTGAACGAGATGGCGGCCGATTATGACCGTCAGGCCGACCGGGTCGACAAGGCGGAAACGCGGGCGCGCGAGGGACTCAAGGGAAGCGGCCCCGCCTGAAGGTCGCTCACCTCTCCCGCTTTCCGCGGGAAAGAGGTAGGAATTGCCTTTTCATTCCCTTTATGTTCTAATGCCGCCATGGACCTCGCCCGTCCCCCACGCCTCGCGGCGTTCCCCCACCCCGACAACAGCCGCCGAGCCCTCGCTTTGCCGCAATTTCCCCGGCCCGTACCGGCACTTTCGTCACCTTTGTCCATCTCCAAACAAGCAAAAGCTGCACCAATACTCCACTGGCGCCGCTCACGCCGGCAAACTATCCCTCTGTTCCTAAGGGATTTCGAGGGGAGCAAAGCGATGCGTTTCGTGGCGATGAAGGCGGCCCTGCTCGCCGTGACGGCGGCGGCGGGAATGACGGCGGGCAAGGCGGCGCCGGCCGCTCCGGCCGCAAGCGCCATCGAGGTGCCGCCGCTCCAGTATAAGGAGCGCCGGCTCGCCAACGGCCTTCGAATCATCTCGATGCGCGACACGACCACGGCCAATGTCTCGGTCTCGGTCTGGTACGAGGTCGGCTCGAAGCACGATCCCGAAGGCCGCTCAGGCTTTGCCCACCTGTTCGAGCACATATTGTCGCGCAAGACGCGCAACATGCCCTACAACATGATCAACCGGCTGGTCGAGGATGTCGGCGGCGACCGCAACGCCAGCACCGCGTCCGACCGGACCAATTATTACGAGAGCGTTCCGGCCCGCTATCTCGAGACGATGCTGTGGACCCATGCCGAGCGCATGGCCCGCCCGGTCATCGATCCGCAGGTCTTCGAGACCGAGCGCAACGTCGTCAAGGAGGAGTATCGCCAGGGGGTGCTGACCCCGCCCTACGGCCGGCTCCGGCTTCTGCTCACCGACAATGCCTGGGGCATCTCGCCCCACCGCCGGCCGACGATCGGAAGCATCGAGCAGCTCGACGCCGCCAGGATCGAGGACGCCCGGGCCTTCCACGAGGCCTATTACGGCCCCGACACCGCGACCCTCATCGTCTCCGGCAATTTCGACCAGGCGCAGCTCGATAACTGGGTCGACAAGTATCTCGGGCCGATCCCGGCGCGCGCCGGCAAGATGCCGCTCGCCATCGCCGTGCGCGAGAAGCGCCGGACCCAGCCCCGCACCGCGACCATGTACGCGCCCAACGTGCCGCTTCCCGTGGTCGGCTCGGTCTGGCGGATCCCCGGCCTGGCGCATCGCGACACGGCCGCGATCGAGGTGCTCGACGGCATTCTCACCACCGGCGAGAGCTCCCGGCTCCACAAGAGCCTCGTCCGCGACAAGAGGATCGCCACCGAGGCGGGGGCCCAGCTCGCGAACTTCGAGGAGGAAGGCTATTATGCGCCGAACGTGATCCTGGCCGGCGGCCGGACGGTCGAGGAGGCCGAGGCCGCCCTCGCCGCCGAGATCGAGCGGATCCGCACCCAGCCGGTGACCGCGGCGGAGCTCGCCGAGGCGAAGAACGAGCTTCTCGCCCAGGCCCTTCGCCAGCGCGAGACGTTCAGCGGCCGCGCCTCCGGGCTGGGCGAGGTGCTGGTCCGTTCGGGCGACCCGAAGCAGTGGGACAAAACGATCGCGGCCTGGCAGCGGGTGACCGCTGCCGACGTTCAGCGCGTCGCCCGGACCTATCTGACGCCGACCTCGCGGGTCGACCTTCGCTACCTCAACGAAAGCGCCCGGCCGGCGGGCCAGGCGGATTCCTGGACCAACCCGGCGCCGATGCCGCGCTTCAAATCGGCGCCGCCCGCGACCCGGCCGCCCAACGCGCTCGCCGCCGAGGGCGAGCGCGAGGCTCCGCCGGCGCCCGGCCCTTCGGTTCGGGTGACACCGCCGGCCATCTCCGAGACCAGGCTCCCGACCGGCCTCACCGTTGTCACCGCGCGCAGCGGCCAGGTGCCGCTGGCGACGATGACTTTGGTGGTGAAGGGCGGGGCGTCGACCGATCCCGCCGGCAAGGCCGGCCTCGCGACGATGGCCGCCGAGCTGGCCACCAAGGGCACGGCCAGCCGAAGCGCCGAGCAGATCTCGGCCGAGCTCGAAGCGCTCGGAGCGGCCCTGAACAGCGGCGCCGGCGCCGACGGGTCCTTCCTGTCGATCACCGCCCCGGTCGCCAATCTGGAGGCGGCGGGGCGGGTGCTCGCCGATATCGCCCAGAACGCCACCTTCCCGGCTGAGGAGCTGGAGCTTCAGCGCAAGCAGGCGATCGACTCGCTTTCGATCGCCTTGCGCAACCCCGGCCAGCTCGCCGGAATGATCGCTCAGCCCCTGGTCTATGGAAGCGCGCCTTATGCGAGCCTCGCCAACGGCACGCCCCGGTCGCTCGCTTCGCTGAGCCGCGAGGATTTCGTCGAGCAGCACCGCAGATGGTGGCATCCCGGCAACAGCGCCCTGGTCATTTCGGGCGGGATCGAATCCGCCCGGGCCGACGCTTTGGCCGCATCGCTGCTCGGCGGCTGGCGCGGCGAAGGCCCGGCCCCGACTCCTCCGGCCGAGCGCGCCGGCCAGCCGCAGAAGGTGCGCACCGTCGTCATCGACTTGCCCGGCGCCGGCCAGGCCGCGGTGCTCGCCGCGGTTCGGGGGATCAGCCGGAGCGATCCGCTTTATTACCAGGCCAATGCCGCCAATGCCGTGCTCGGCGGGGGCTCGAGCGGACGGCTGTTCCAGGAGGTGCGGACCAAGCGCGCGCTCTCCTACGGTGCCTATAGCGGGATGCCGGCGCGGCTCGATGCCGGCCTCCTCACCGCCAGCGGCCAGACCAAGAACGAGACCGCGGCCGAGGTCGCCAAGGTCTTCCTCGACGAGCTCGACCGGCTCGGCAAAGAGCCTCTCCCGGCGCAGGACGTCGCCAACCGGATCGCTTTCCTCACCGGCGCCTTCAACCGCCAGGCCGAGACCAGCGGCGGCCTGGGCGGGATGCTCGCCAACCTCCTCCAGCAGGGCATGGCCCCGTCGGAGGTCGGCCGCTTCGTCACTCAGATGGAGGCGGTGACCCCGGAAGGCGCGTCGGCGGCGGCGGCCCGGCTCGTCGGCGCCGACCGGGCTACCCTGGTGATCGTCGGCGACTCGGCCAAGTTCATCGACAAGCTCCGCGCCGTGCGTCCGGACGTCGAATTGATAAGGTTCGACGAGCTGGACCTCGACTCGCCGACTTTGCGCAAGACCGGCTGAGCCTCCCTGTTTCCCGGCGAAGGCCGGACCCAGTCCTCACGGCGGCGCTGCTGGACCCCGGCCTTCGCCGGGGAACTCCCGTTAAGGCGGCGATCATCCGGCCGTGCTAGAAATGAGGGATGATCCGCCTTCTCATCGCCAGCGCAGCCGCCCTCGCTTTGCCGGGCTGCATCGCCAAGACCGCGCTCGACGTCGCCTCCATCCCGGTCAAGGTCGCCTCGGCCGGGGTCGACGCCGCGATCACCACCCAGGCCGAAGCCGACCAGAAACGCGGCGCCCGGATTCGCCGCCAGGAAGAATGCATCGGCAAGGAAGACCGCAAGGCGCGCAAGGCGAAGCGCGAGCCCGATTACGAGAAGTGCGAGGTGAAGAAATAAGTCGTCGCCCCAGCGAAGGCTGGGGGCCCGTGGGGTGAAAAGCACCGGCGCCATCACCCGCTGGGATGCCAGCCTTCGCTGGCATGACGATCAGGCCAGGATCGACTTCGCCGCGGCGACGGTCTGCTCCGGATCGCCGCGCGGCGGAATCGTCACGCCCTTCTGCACCGCCGGCCGGGCCGCGATCGCCTCCAGCCAGCGCTGGAGATGATCCAGCCCGTCCACGGAGATGTCCGGCCAGGGATAGGTCTGCACCCAGCTCCAATTGGCGATGTCGGCGATCGAATAATCGCCCGCCAGCCATTCGTGGTTCGCGAGATGGCCGTCGAGCACCTCGAACAGCCGCCGGCCCTCGCGGCGGTAGCGGTCGATGACGCTTGGCAATTGCTCGGGGAAATAGCGGGTGAAGACGTTGGCCTGGCCCATCATCGGACCGACTCCGCCCATCTGGAACATCAGCCATTGCATGACCAGGCTTCGGCCCCTGGGGTCGGACGGCAGCAGCCTCCCCGTCTTCTCGGCGAGATAGACCATGATCGCGCCCGATTCGAAGACGGCGAAGTCGCCCCCGTCCTCCCCGGCTCCGCGGTCGACGATGGCCGGGATCCGGCCATTGGGGTTGATCGCGGTGAACCAGGGCTCCTTCTGCGCGCCGGAGCGAAGGTCGAGGACGTGGACCGCGTAGGGCAGGCCGAGCTCCTCGAGCAGGATCGAGACCTTCCAGCCATTGGGCGTGGCGGCGGTGTAGAGGTCGATCATGGCAATCTCCGGTTAGAGCGCGCGCAAGGCGCGGGCGGGGCGCGCCGCCAAAGCAGGTAGGGAGCCGAGCAGCCCCAGCACAAGGGTGACCGTCGCACCGAGCGCCAAGGTGGCCGCGACGGTCCCCCAGTCGGGTGCCCAGTCGAGCTCGAAGATCCTGACGACCACCCACCAGCCCGCGGCGCTTCCGAGGGCTAGGGCGACGAGGCTGACGACGAGCGCCAGGGCGGCGAACTCGGCCGCCTGGGCGGCGAGGATCCGGCCGCGGGTGGCGCCGAGCATCTTCAGGATGACGCTGTCGTAGGTGCGCGCCCGGCGGCTGGCGGCGAGCGCTCCGACCAGGACGGCGATCCCGGCGAGGATCGCGACCGAGGCGGCGGCGCGGACGGCGACGACGAGCTGCGACAGCATCCCGCTCACCGTCTCCACTACCTCCTTGACCCGGATGGCGGAGACGCTCGGGAAGGCGTTCGCGATGGCCCGGGCGAAGGGGCGCTCCTCGGCCTCGGGCATCGAGATGGTCGCCATGAAGCTGTGCGGGGCGCTCTCGAGGGTCCCGGGCGCGAAGACGATGACGAAGTTGAAGCCCATCGTGTCCCAGTCGATCGCCCGAAGCGAGGCGATCCGCGCCTCTATCTCCCGCCCGAGGATGGAGACGGTGAGGCTGTCCCCGACCTTGAGCCCGACCGCCCGGGCGGCCTCGACGTCGAGCGAGACGAGGGGCGAGCCCGAATAGTCGGCCGGCCACCAGCGGCCTTCGACGATCCGGCTCCCCTCCGGAAGGGTCGCGGAGTAGGTCAGCCCCCTGTCGCCGCGAAGGAACCAGGCCTCGGGCGGGATATCGGCCATGTCCGCCACCCGGCGATCGCCGATAGCGACGACCGAGCCTCGAAGCGAGGGGATGGTGACGAGATCGCCCTGCGGCGCCGAGCGCCGGGCGAGCTCCCGGAAGCGGCCGATCTCCTCCACCGGAATGTCGAGCATGAAGAAGCTGGGAGCCTTGGCCGGAATGGTCGTCCGTATCTGGCCGGCGAGGTTGCTCTCGATCACTGCAAGGGTCGTGAACAGGGTGAGGCCGAGACCGAGCGCGACCACCAGCCGGCCGGTCTGGGCCCCGGGGCGGTGGAGGTTGGCGAGCGCGATCCGGAATACGGGATGCTCGGGCCTGGGCAGTCGCGAGGCGATCCAGCGGATCAGCCCGCCGAGCAGGGTGAGAATCAGGACGAGGCCGAGCGCCGAGCCGATGAAGCCGGCGGCGAAGGCCGGCTCCCGCGCGGTTCCGATGGCGAGGCCGGCGATCGCTGCCGCCGCAACGATCACGATCGGCACCACTGCCCAACCCGGCCGCCGCGACGGCTCGAGGTCGCCGCGGAACAGGGTCGCCGCCGGCACGGTCCGGGCCCGGGCAATCGGAACCAGGGCGAAGACGGCGGCGATGAGCAGCCCGTAGGCGGCGCTGGCGAGCAGGGGCGGCCAGTAGAGCGCCAGGCGCGGCGGCACCGGCAATGAGTCTCCGGCCAGGGCGACCACCGCCGCCGGGACCAGCGCCCCGGCGGCGAGCCCGGCGAGGGTGGCGGCCGCCGCGACCAGGCCGATCTGGTAGAGATAGGAGAGGAACAGGGTCCGGCTGGTGGCGCCGAGCAGCTTCAGGGTGGCGATGCCGCCCCTCTTGCCGTCGAGGTAGGAAGCGACTCCGTTGCCGACGCCGATGCCCGCCACGATCAGCGCGGTGAGCCCGACGAGGGTGAGGAACTGGCCGAGCCGCTCGATGAAGCGCCGGGTCCCCGGGGCGCCGTCGGTTCGGTCCTGGACCTGCCAGCCCGAGGCGCCGAAGCGCTTCTTCAGCCTCGCCGCCACAGCCTTCGGGTCGGCGCCGGCGGGAAGCTTGAGCCGATAGGCGCTGGAGTAGAGGCTGCCGGGCTGGACCAGACCCGTCGCGGCCAGGCCGGAGCGGTCGACGAGGGCGGTGGAGCCGAGCGTGAAGCCCTGCCCCACCCGGTCGGGCTCCTCGGCGATCAGCCCCGCGATCTCGAGCTCGGCGCCTCCGATCCGGATCCGCTCGCCGACCTTTACCCCGAGCCGCTCGGCCAGCTCCGGGGCCACCGCCACCTGGAGACCGCGGGGACGGGCCGCGGGAGTCGCCCGGAAGCTGCCGTAGAGCGGCCAGGCCTCGTCGACCCCCTTCAGCTCGACGAGCACGCTCTCCGCGCCGTCGAGACGGGCCGCCATGGCCCGCATCCGGGTGATGTGGCTGATCCGGCCTTCGCGGGAAAAGGCGGCGAGCTCCGGCTCCGTCGCCTCGCGCTGGGCGACGGTGAGCTGGACGTCGCCGCCCAATATCTCCTGCCCGCGCTCGGCAAGCGAAGCGACGATCGCGGCGCTGAGCGAGCCGACTCCGGCGAGCGCGAGGACTCCGAGGAACAGGCAGATGGCGAGCAGCCGGAGGCCGGCCAGGCCTCCGCGGAGGTCACGAAGCGCGAGGCGGAGAGGGAGGCTCAAGAGGAAGCGACATCCCGAACGATCCGCCCGTCCTGCATCTCCAGCACCCGCCCGCAACGCGCCGCCAAAGCGGGATCATGGGTGATGACGAGCAGGGTCGCGCCGGTATCGCGCCGGCGCTCGAACAATAAATCGAGGATCGCGGTGCCCGTGGTCGCGTCGAGGTTGCCGGTCGGCTCGTCGGCGAAGAGCAAGGCCGGGCGAGGCGCCGTCGCTCGGGCGATGGCGACCCTCTGCTGCTCGCCGCCGGACAATTGCGCCGGATAATGGGTGAGCCGGTGGCCGAGGCCGACCGCCTCGAGCTCGGCGCGGGCAAGCTCGAACGCCCCTTCGCGGCCGGCCAGCTCCAGCGGCACGGCGACATTCTCAAGCGCGGTCATGGTCGGAAGCAGATGGAAGGCCTGGAGGACGATCCCGATCCGCCCCTGCCGGGCACGGGCCAGATCGTCCTCGCCGAGCGAGGCGAAGTCCGCCCCGGCGATCCCGATCGAGCCGCTCGTGGCGCGCTCGAGACCGGACAGAACCGCCATCAACGACGATTTTCCGCTCCCCGAAGGGCCGAGCAAGGCAACGCTTTCGCCGCTCGCGACTTGTAGCCCGACTCCGCGCAGAATCTCGACCCGGCCCGCGCCGGAGCCGAGCGCCAGCGTGACATCGGAAGCGTCGATAACGTAGGAGCCGGTCATGAAGGGGAAGGAAATCCGATGGCGTTACTCCGCCCATATGGGGCGCTTCGGCGGCTTGTCTACGCGCTGCTCCTGATGGCCGCTTCCGCAGCGCCGGCCGCGGCCAGGGACGTCCACGTCCTCGCCTTCGGCGACAGCCTCACCGCCGGCTACGGCCTTCCGACCGGCCAGGGCTTCGCCCCGCAGCTGGAGGACATGCTCCGGCGCAACGGCCTGCGCGCCTTCGTCACCAATGGCGGAGTGTCGGGCAACACCGCCGCTCAGGGGCGGGCCCGGCTCAAATGGACCCTCGACGGTCTCAAGGCGAAACCCGACCTCGCCATCGTCGCGCTCGGCGCCAACGACATGCTCCGCGGCCTGCCGCCGGCCCAGACCCGGGCCGATCTCGACTGGATCCTGGCCGAGTTGAAGCGCCGCGGAATCCCGGTGCTGATCGCGGGCATGCTCGCCGCGCCCAATCTCGGCAGCCGCTACGGGACGGAATATAACAGGATCTTCCCCGATCTGGCCCGCAAGCACGGCGCCGCGCTCTATCCCTTCTTTCTCGCCGGGGTGGCGGGCAATCCCTCGCTGGCGCTGCCGGACCGGATGCATCCGAACTTCCAGGGGATAAAGCGCATGGTGAGCGGGATCACGCCGACGGTGCTGAGGGCTTTAGGGGGCTAATTCCTTTGTTCCCCGGCGAAGGCCGGGGCCCAGTGACGCGGGCGGCGGGGGTGGATCCCGGCCTCGCCGGGAAACGGGAAGGCCTCAGCCCAGTACCATCTCATGCCCGAAATTGAGGCCGATCCTGCCGTCGCGAGCCCAGCGGACGAAGGCGTGGATGCGGCTGCATTCGGGGAACTCGACGAGAACCGTCTCGCCGAGGCGCGGAGCGATTGCGCTCTCGATCATCGTTCCCCGGGTCGAGATGTTGAGCACGGGCACCATATGGCGTTCGCCGCGGAAATGGATGACGGCATTGTCGATGAGGTTTTCGTGGCGTGGTTCGCAGCGGCGGTCTTCGAAGCTTTGCTCCTGGTGCTGGACACGCATCGCACTCTCCCTCTGCCGAAGGGAGCATGACACGGGAAAGGTTACCGAATGCCTAAGGCGCCGTAAATCGGCTAACCTGTTTTAGACGCGCGCAGAATCTACCTAACTTGCTTTAGCCGTGGCGCCTTGCGGCGGAACCGGAGCTCGGCGGGGAGGGTTCGTTACTCACCCGCCACAATCGGAACGGATACGGATGACAGATCGACGCGGCACGCCTCCGCCGGAGTTATGGGGAGGCGCCGAATGCACCATTGTCCGACTCCACGACGCGTATCGAGACCAGGCAGCGGAAACCGGCCACCGGGACCGGCGGAGCGACATCGACCTGATGGCCGATCTCGGCCTGACGACGGTGCGATTCCCGATCCTGTGGGAAGCGGTTGCGCCCGAGCGGCCCGACCGGCTCGATTTCGCCTGGACCGACGACCGCCTCGCCTTGCTTCGCGAGCGCGGGATCAAGGTGATCGGGGGCCTCCTCCACCACGGCTCCGGCCCGAAATATACCGACCTGCTCGATCCCGATTTCCCGAAGAAGCTGGCCGATTACGCGGCGCGGGTGGCGCAGCGCTATCCCTGGATCGAGATGTGGACTCCGGTCAACGAGCCGCTGACCACCGCGCGCTTCGCCGGCCTCTACGGCCATTGGTATCCGCATGGGCGCGACTATCCCACCTTCCTTCGTGCCCTCGCCAACGAATGCAAGGGCACCCTCGAGGCGATGCGGGCGATCCGAATGGCGGTTCCGGATGCGGCGCTCATCCAGACCGAAGATCTCGGCAAGACCTTCGCCACCACGCCGCTGGCGCATCAGGCGAGGCACGAGAATGAAAGGCGCTGGCTCAGCCTCGACCTGCTCGACGGCCGGATCGACGCGCAGCATGATTGGCATTCGAGGCTCCTTCGCGCGGGCATTGCAGCCGAAGAGATCGAGCTGTTCGCAGGCGGCGAGGCCCGGCCGGACATGCTCGGGATCAACCATTACCTGACCAGCGAGCGGTTCCTCGACCACCGCACCCATCTCTACCCATGGCTCCAGCCGGGCGGAAACGGCCGCGACACCTATGTCGATGCCGAGGCAGTGCGAGTGAAGAGGCTCGAGCCGGAAACCGGGCTTGCGCCGCGGCTTCGGGAGGCCTGGGACCGCTACGGCATTCCCATCGCGATTACCGAGATCCACCACGGTTGCCACCGGGACGAGCAGTTGCGCTGGTTCGCCGAAGCCTGGCAGACCGCGACCGAGCTTCGCGAGGAGGGCATCGACCTTCGGGCGGTGACGATCTGGTCGATGTTCGGCAATGTCGACTGGCGCTTCCTCCTGACCCAGCGCAACGGCCTCTACGACACGGGCGCCTTCGACGCGCGCAGCGGCACGCCTCGGCCGACGGCGATCGCGCGGGCCGCCAAGGCTTATGCCAAAGGCGAAACGTTCGACCATCCGGCGCTCGATTCCCCGGGCTGGTGGCGCCGCGCGCCGCGCCTCTATCCGTGGAGCGGCAAGTGCAACAAGCCCGTCGGCGGCGGCCGCAAGCTGCTGATCGCCGGCGCCACCGGAACGCTCGGCAACGCCTTCGCCCGCATCTGCGAGGAGCGGGCGCTGCCCTTCTGCCTGACCGGCCGGAGCGACATGGACCTGTGCGACCCGGGCTCGATCGCCCGCGCCCTGAAGCGGCACAAGCCCTGGGCGGTGATCAACACCGCCGGCTTCGTCCGGGTCGCGGACGCCGAACGGGAAATAGATGCGTGCCTGGCGGCCAATGCGGACGGGGCGGCGGCGCTGGCCGAGGCCTGCGCGGCCGCCGCAGTGCCGCTGGTCACCTTCTCGTCCGACCTGGTCTTCGACGGCCGCCTCGGACGCCGCTACCATGAGGAGGACGAGACCGGGCCGACGACGGTCTACGGCCGAAGCAAGGCGGAGGCCGAGCGGCGGGTGCTCGCCGCCGGCGGCAAGCCGCTGATCGTGCGCACGAGCGCCTTCTTCGGACCGTGGGACCGGTACAATTTCGCGTGGCACGCGCTCAGCGCCCTTGCCCGCGGCGAGACGGTGCGCGCCTGCTCGCGAACCCGGGTCTCGCCGACCTTCGTGCCGGACCTGTGCCATGCCGCCCTCGACCTGCTCATCGACGGCGAGACCGGCCTCTGGCACCTCGTCAATGACGGCGAGCTGAGCTGGTTCGACTTCGCCCGGCGGGTGGCCGAGGGCGCGGGCTACGATCCGGCGCTGGTCGTGGCCGAGGATGGGCCGGAGGAGCTCGGCACGGCGCTGACCAGCAAGCGGGGGATGATGCTGAGGAGCTTCGACTCGGCGCTCGAAGATTTCCTGCGCCAGGTCCAGGTCGAGGAAGAGACGGCGGTCGCGGCGGAGTAGCCAAAAAATCCTCCCCGCGATTTCGCGGGGAGGGGGACCAGGCGAAGCCTGGTGGAGGGGTTCTTCAGAATCCGAAAGGCCCCTCCACCGCACTTCGTGCGGTCCCCCTCCCCTGCAAATGCAGGGGAGGAACTTAGGGAGAACCTACTCCGCGGCCTCGGTCCACATCGAGCCGCGGCTTCCGCCGGCTTCGACCTGGCGGGCGGCGTCGAGGCGGCGGAAGGCGGTGAGCGCCTGGCCGACGACCTGGTCCATATTGTAATAACGGTAGGTCGCCAGCCGGCCGACGAAGGTCACTCCCGGGGTCGAATCCGCGAGCGCCTCATACTTTTTGAACAGCGCCTGATTCTCCTGCCTCGGGATCGGGTAGTAAGGATCGCCCTCCGCCGACGGATATTCGTAGGTGATGCTGGTCTTGGCGTGGCTCTGGCCGGTCAGGTGCTTGTACTCGGTGATCCTTGTGTAGGGCACCTGCGGGTCGGGATAGTTCACCACCGCCACCGGCTGATACTGGCTCCGGTCGACCACCTTATGCTCGAAGCGCAGGCTTCGGTAGGGGAGCTTGCCGAAGCGGAAGCCGAAATATTCGTCGATCGGCCCGGTGAAGACGACATGGCCGGCGTCGACCTCCTCGACCACGTCCTTATAGTCGGTCGAGAGCAGCACATCGATGTTGGGATGGTCGAGCATCCGGTTGAACATCGCGGTATAGCCCTGCTTCGGCATGATCTGGTGCTTGTCGCCGAAATAGCGGTCGTCGGTGTTGGTCCGGGTCGGGATCCGCGCCGTCACCGCCTTGTCGAGCCCGCTGGGATCGATGCCCCACTGCTTGCGCGTATAGCCCTGGAAGAAGAGCTCGTAGAGCTCGCGGCCGACCGCATTGATCACCACGTCCTCGGACGTCCTGATCTCCTCGACCGTCTCGGCGCGCGAGGCGAGATAGGCCGCGGCCTCCTCGTCGGTCTTGAGGTCGAGGCCGAACAGCATGTTGAGGGTCGTCCGGTTGATGGGGATCGGCACGAGCTGACCGCGCACCTCGGCGAGCACCTTGTGCTCGTAGGGCCGCCACTCGGTGAATTGCGACAGATAGTCGACGATCTCGTCCGAATTGGTGTGGAAGATGTGCGGCCCGTACTGGTGGATCAGGACGCCCGCCTCGTCGAGATGGTCGTAGGCGTTGCCGCCGACATGGGGACGCCGGTCGACGACCAGGACATGGGCGTCATGCTGGCTGGCGAGCCGCTCGGCGATCACCGAGCCGGCGAAGCCCGCGCCGACGACGAGATAGTCATAAGCCTTCCGGGTCGCCGACTTGACGATGTTCGGGCCGGCGTTCGGAACCTTTATCGCCTCGTGGACCAGCCCCGCCATGCGCGCGTGGGTGATGTCCCAGCTGAGGTTGGCGAGCTTGAGGTCGACCTCGTTCAGCCAGGAGTCGCCGCCGCGGACCAGCGCCAGCGCCGCCTCGCAGCCCTTGATGAAGGCCTCGGCACCGTCGGCGATGAACACCGATTCGAGATCGCCATAATGACGGATGACGTCGGTGATCGGAGTCGACACGACCGGCCTGCCGCCGGCGAGATATTCGGGAGTCTTGGTCGGCGAGATGAACTTCGTCGAATCGTTGATCGCGAAGGGCATCAGGGCGACGTCCCAGCCGCCGAGATAGGCCGGCAGCTCCTCATATCTCTTGTTGCCGAGATAGTGGATGTTGGGCCGGTGCGGAAGGTCGGCGGGGTCGATCTTGACTACCGGCCCGACCATGACGATCGACCATTCGGGATGGGCGTCGGCGACGGCCGCGACCATCTCCAGATCCATCCGCTCGTCGATCACTCCGTAGAAGCCGAAGCGCGGCCTGGGCAACGAGCCCTGGTCGTCGGGAACCGCGTCGATCGCTCGCGCCTGGCCGAAATGCGCCCGGTCGACGCTCGACGGGAAGGGGTGGATGTTGGGGTGAAGACCCTTCTTGGCCTCGTAAAGGCTGTAGCCCCCGGTGAAGACGACGTCGGCGCTGGCGAGCAGCTCGCGTTCGAGGCCGAGCAGCTCGGCCGGCGCGAACCGGAAATTGGCGAGCTCGTCCATGCAGTCGTAGACGGTGCAGGCGGACTCGATGTGGCGCGAGAAGGGCAGCATCATCGGCGTGTAATACCAGCGCACGAACGGCCCCTGCTCGCCGGCGAGATAGGAATCGAAAAGCGTCTTCAAAGTCGCCTCGCGCTCATCGGCCGAGAGCGTCTCGGGGAGCGACGGAGTCACCACGATCACGCCGGTCTCGGCGCAGGTCCTGACGCCGAGCGCCGGCTCCAGCTCGGGAAGCGCCGCCTCGGGCTCCTCCCAGAAGATCACCCGACCCGCCTCGGCAAACCGGCTCATCAGATGCTGCGGCCTCTGGAAGACGAAATTCCACCTGAGGTGCGAGAAGCAGATGAGCGTGTGGTCGGTAGCCGGCCGGGGCGCGAAATGGCTCTGCCCCAGCGTCGAGGCGGTCGATAACGTGATCAACGCGATTATACCTTATTAGTTTGAAGGACTTCCGTAGAACGTCGCTCACGCGTGCGAAGTTCCCGCAGTGCAGCATGAATCTACCTAATCCAGGTCAGGATAGAGGCCGCTTGTTTCGCCTCCGGACATTCCGCGCCCGATTCGAATTGTCCGATTTATGGAAGCTCGTTTGCGGTGCCGGGTCCAGAACGGTTCAAGCTCCGATGGAAGGCGCCTTTTCGAAGGTCTATGGTGCCTGTCTCCTGGAGGGGTCGCAATGGTTCGTCGTCCATATCCGTGGCTTTCCGTACTGATCCTTCTTCCCGCCGCCTGCTCGAACGGCGGCGAGACGAACCACCCGGTTCCCGGCCGCAACGCGGCCGCTCCGGAAGACCGGGCCGCGGCCGCGGCTCCCGCGGTTCCCGGGTCCAACGCCACCGCGCAAAAGGACGGTGAGGCAAGCGGCGCCTGCCCGTTCCCGACCCGCAACTGGCGTGTGACGGTGGACAAGAGCAGTTTGCCCGGTGGCGGGCGGCAGATCACGATACACGGCGAGGTCGATGGCGATGCGCAGGGCCGCTACCCACATCTCGCGCAGCAGTTTCCGAAGCCGCCCGAGGCCGCCCTCAATGTCGAGGTCGATCCGATGGCGGAGCCGGGGCCGGAGCCGGGCTGGGTAGGGGTGGGCATCGGCTATGACTACGATCCCGCTTATACCCGCGCCGTGGTTCGTTGCGTGGGCCGGGAGATCGCCCGGATGCCGATCCCGCGCGACTAACGTGCCTACCGGTCCTCGAACGCGCTTCGACCTCGTCGGTCGGGTTCCGGCAACCGAGGAGGCCGCAATGATTCGACATCGCACTTTCTGGCTGACCGCCTTGCTGGCGCTTCCAGCGGCCTGCTCCGGCAGCGGTGCCGATCGAGGCGTGGCGGGCAACAAGGCGGCGGCGGCGCCGACCAACGAGACGATCGCGGCGGCGCACGTCGCGGCGGCGTCGAACGGGACCGCCCAGTCCGAAATCGCTGCCGCCACCGCCGTCAGTGCCGACTGTCCCTATGCGACTCGCAACTTCCGCGCCGGGTGGTATCCTGCGCAGGCGCCGAACACGGGGCACCGGCTCGAGATCGACTGGGAGTCGTTGCCCGACGCCCGGCGGCGCTACGCCGAGCTCAACTCGGTCGATGAGACTCCGTTGGTCGTGGTTGAGCTGCTGCCGGGCACGAGGCCGACCTCGCCCGATTTACCGACGGGCTGGATGGAGTACCGCTCGGTGCCGTCTTACAACGTCGCCGACACCCACGTCGTCCTGCGCTGCGGCGGGCGCGAGCTCGCCCGGGTGGCGATACCGCCGCGCCCGTGATCCCGCGCCGGCGCCGGGACCGGGTCAGTCCCCGAAAGCCGCTTTCAGCTCGTCCAGCCAGGGCCCGGCGGTTCCGTCGCTCGGCGCCCGCCAGTCGCCGCGCGGGCTGAGCGCTCCGCCCGCCGAGACCTTGGGCGAATTGGGAATGGCGGTGCGCTTGAACTGGCTGATCTGGAAGAAGCGGTAGAGGAAGACTTCGAGCCATTTGCGGATCGTCGGCAGGTCGTAGGCGCGCTTCAGGGCGTCGGGGAAACCGATCGGCCACTGGCCCTCGCCGGAATCGCGCCAGGCCTGCCAGGCGAGGAAGGCGACCTTGGACGGCGGCTGGCCCGAGCGCAGGATGTGGAAGAGGAAGAAATCGTGGAGCTCGTAGGGCCCGATCGTGCCCTCGGTCGACTGCATCTCGCCCTTGGCGTCGGCCGGGATCAGCTCGGGCGAGATCTTGGTGGCGAGAATGGCCTCCAAAATGGCGTTTGTATCGGAGTCGAATTGCCCGGTCTTGACCGCCCAGCGGATCAGATACTGGATCAGGGTCTTGGGAACTCCGGCATTGACCCCGTAATGGCTCATCTGGTCGCCGACCCCGTAGGTCGACCAGCCCAGCGCCACTTCCGACAGATTGCCGGTGCCGATGACGAAGCCTTTGCGCTGGTTGGCGAGGCGGAACAGATAGTCGGTGCGAAGCCCCGCCTGGACGTTCTCGAAGGCGATGTCGTAGACTTTCTTCCCCTCGGCGAAGGGATGCTTCATGTCCTTGAGCATCTGCATCGCCGCCGGGCGGATGTCGATCTCCTCGCCGACGATCCCGAGCGCCTTCATCAGCGCCCAGGCATTGCTCTTGGTGGTGTCGCCGGTGGCGAAGCCGGGCATTGTGAAGCCGAGGATGGTGGAGCGGGGCAGCTTCAGGAAGTCGCACATCTTGGCCGCGACGATGAGGGCGTGGGTCGAATCGAGCCCGCCCGAGACCCCGATGACGAGATGGCTCCCGCTCGTCGCCTGGAAGCGGCGCGCCAGGCCCTGGACCTGGATGTTGAACGCTTCGTAGCAGTCGGAATCGAGCTGCTCGGGCCGGTTGGGAACGTAGGGGAAGCGGCGATAGCGTCGCCTGAAGCCGATGTCGGCAAGGCTCGGCTTGTGCTCGAAATGGATCCGGCGGGCGCTCTTCTCGGGATGGCCGGCGGCGACCGCATTGTCGTTGAAGGTCGGCATCCGCATCCGCTCGAGCCGGAGACGCTGGGCGTCGACATCGGCGACGCACAGCTCGGGCTCGGGATCGAAGCGGCTCGAATCGCAGAGCAGCTCGCCCAGCTCGTAGATCGAGGCCTGGCCGTCCCAGGCGAGGTCGGTGGTGCTCTCGCCCGGCCCCGAGGCGGCATAGACGTAGGCGGCGCAGCAGCGGCTGGACTGCGAGGCGCACAGCAATTTGCGCTCGTCGGCCTTGCCGATGGTGATGTTCGAAGCGCTGAGGTTGCACAGGATCAGCGCTCCGGAAAGCGCGCCCAGCGTCGAAGGCGGCTGCGGCGCCCAATAATCCTCGCAAATCTCGACGTGGAAGATGAAGTCGTCGAGATCCTCGGCGGCGAAGATGAGGTCGGTCCCGAACGGAACGATCTCGCCGGCCACCGCGATGTCGATGCCGTTGAGGCCGATGCCGGAGACGAACCAGCGCTTCTCGTAATATTCGCGGTAATTGGGAAGGAAGCTCTTCGGAACGACTCCGAGGATCCGGCCCTTCGCGACAATCAGGGCGCAATTGTAGAGCCGGCCGTTGCGCCTCAGCGGAGCGCCGATGACGAAGACCGGGCCGAGCTTCGCGGTGGAGTCGCGGAAGCGGGCGATGCCGTCCTCGACGGCGTCGAGGAACGCTTCCTGAAGGAACAGATCGTCGACCGCATAGGACGAGATGTTGAGCTCGGGATAGACGACGAGGTCGCAGCCCTTGCCGTCGGCTTCCTCGGCCAGAGCGATCGCCTGGTCGACGTTGAACGCGACGTCGCCCGACGAGCCGGTCGGGCTCGCGGCCGAGACCCGGACGAAGCCGTGGCGGTGGATCGCCTCGAACGGCGGGCGCCCCGGTTTCCTTCGGCCCATCACAGCATCTCCGTCATCATCTCAACGGCGACCTTCATGCATTTGACGCGCGTAGCACCTCTGCCGCCGGGACCGAAATGTTCCTCGCGGTGCGCGGTCGCGCGGCCGGCCCGGGCGCAGCCGAAATGGACGAGGCCGGGCTCGTCGCCTTTGTCGGCGAAGCCGGTGATCGAGAGCGCGATATTGGCCCGCGAGCGCTCCAGGGCGCCTTCCGCCATGGCGATCGCGACCTCGCGCGACACCGCCCCCTTCTCCCGAAGCAGGTCCATCGGCACCCCCAGCATCTCGTTCTTGGCCTCGTTGGTGTAGGTGACGAAGCCGCGCTCGAAGGCGTGGGCGACGCCTTGGACGTCGGTGAGCAGCGAGGCGAGCATGCCGCCGGTGCAGCTCTCCGCGGTGGCCAGGCGAAGGTTCCGCTCCGACGCTTTCTGGAGCAGCCGCCGGGTCGCTTCCTCGGTTTCGTCGGGCAGCAGCGGCGACAGGGTCTCGGTATCGTTCAACTCTTCTTCCCCGGGCGTGTTTCCCCAAGGAACCGGTCCCTAGCGCCAGTTGTTCCAGAGCCCAAACGAGGAGAGCATGAAGATGGTTACCGAACGCAATATGGATGCAACCCACCTGCTGGCCGAGGATCACCGCAAGGTCGAGGAGCTGTTCGAGCAATTCGAGAAAGCGAGCGGCGACGGCCGCAAGGAGAAGATCGCCCGCCACATCTGCCTCGAGCTCAAGATCCACACGATGATCGAGGAGGAGATTTTCTACCCGGCCCTGCGCGGCAAGATCGAGGATGACGATCTCGACGAGGCCTATGTCGAGCATGACGGCGCCAAATTGCTGATCAACGAGATCGAGGCGGGCGGCCCGGACGATCATTTCTACGACGCCAAGGTCAAGGTGCTCCAGGAGCAGATCGAGCACCATGTCGAGGAGGAGGAGAAGAGCCGCGGCAACCTCTTCCAGCAGGCCCGGGCGACCGACGTCGACCTCGAGGCGCTAGGCCGCCAGATGGCCGCCCGCAAGGAGGAGCTGATGAAGTTCCACGACGCCGAGGGCCTGCCCCCGGCGCAGCCGGCGACGATGGGAACGGAGGGTTAGATGAGCCGCAAGGGGGCCATCTTCACCGGCATCGCCGCGGCCTGCGCGGCAGGCCTCGGCTTCGCCGCCTCGTCGCTCTGGCGCCGCCGCTCCTCGGGCGGCGGCGGCCCGGGCGCCCGGCCGGCGATCAGCGGCACCGGCGGCCACGGCGCCGTCGGCGAATCGGGCGCGGCCCGTTCGGCCGGCCCGGACGCGATGCGCGACCCGCCCAGGGATTGGGAGCAGGTAGATCAGGCCTCGGACGAAAGCTTCCCGGCGAGCGACCCGCCGGCGATCAACCCGCACGTCGACTGATCTTGCCTCCCCATCGTCAGATGGGGAGGGGGACCATGCGAAGCATGGTGGAGGGGTAGCTGGCGCAGGCCTGAGAGGAATCGCGCGCGCCCCCCCACGTCGCGCCATCTGCCCCTCCACCACCCTACGGGTGGTCCCCCTCCCCCCGCTTCGCGCGGGGAGGCAAAACTTGCGGCGCGTCCTTGTCCGGTCCGTCCCGGAAAATCGACTCCCGCGCCGCCCGCAGCTCGCGGATCGCGGCCGCGGTCGCCGCCCCCCAGACCAGATGCACGCCGATCATCAGCAGGCTTCGCCGCGCCGGGTGCTTCGTCGCCGGCTCCAGGGTCCCGACCGCCGGAATCCAGCCCATGTAGCTCGCCAGCCACACCGCCGCTCCCGCGGCGGCTCCGGTGCGCTTCTTCGGGTCCGGGTTCATCGCCGCGATCATCGCGCCCATCGCCGCGCCGTAGGCGAAATGGGCGGCGGTGGTGACGTCCTTGGCGACCTCGCCCGCGAGCGGCACTCCGAGCTGCTTCGAGCCCGAATCGACGATCTCGCGCGGAGTCAGCGGATAGCGCTCCTGGTCCGGCAGGCGCCGGTGGAGTCGCCGCATCGCCGCCGTCATCGCCATCGTGCCGACGAAGCCGGCGATCCCGCCGATCAGCAGCCGGCTGCGCAGCTTCAGCCTGTCGTCCTTCAAAAAAAGATCTCCGGTCTCGCGATCATCAGCCAGAAGATGGCCAGCACCGCTGTAAAGGCCGGAAAGCCGAAAGCGAACCACCGGCGGAACAGTCGGCGATATTCGTCGGGAAGGGCCTCGCCGGAATTCGCCGCCGCGACCGCGAGATCCCGCATCCGGCTCTGCATCCACACCACCGGCAGCCAGAAGGCGCCGGTCAGGAGATAGAGGGCGATCGAGGCGAGGATCCAACCTTCCGTCAGCCGGTAGCCGACGAGCCCGGCGAGCAGCACTCCAGTCACCGGCTGGGCGACGACGGCGGTGGCGGTGAAGACGTAATCGGCCAGGACGACGATCCGGGCGACGCCCGCGATCACGCGCACGTCCCCCGTCCGGTGCGCCATCAGCATGAAGAAGGCGATCCCCGCGCCGGTGCCGAGCAGCAGGGTCGCGCCGATGACGTGCAGCCATTTGAGGAGGAAATATTCGGTCATCTTTCGTCCAATATGGCGAGGCAGAGCAGGTTGAGAGCGAGGATCGGGATGATCTTCAGCATCGGCCCCAGCGGATCGCTCCACAGCTCCGGCAGAAGGATCGTTCCGGCGACGATATAGAGGATCGAAAGGCCGAGCGCCGCCCACAAAGCGAGCCGGGCCGTCGGCCGCCAGGCGATGGCGCAGGCGATCGCGATGTCGGCCAGGCCGCCGGCGACCACGCTCGGCTCGCTCAGCGCCCCGCCCCCGCCCGCGGCCATATGATGGACCGCGCGCGCATAGCCGGGGCCGAGCGAGATCAGTCCGGTGAGCAGCCAGAACAAGGCGAAGCTGCCGATCGCCAGCGGCTTGAGCAGATAGAGGCGCGAGAACCAGCGTTCCTGGACCGAGGCCGGATCGGCGGCCAAAGCGGCGGCGAGCGACTGCGGCTCGAGGCCGGTAACCCTTCGCCATTCCTCGTTGTCGCCGGTGGCGCCCCGGCGGATCTCCTTGCCCGGGGTCGAGCGGACGGGCGGCCGCCAGCCGAGCCAGGCGAGGGCGTCGCCGGCGCGATAGGCGATGGCCATCAGCCAGGCCGGGGCGGTGAAGCTTCGTGCCGGAGTCCAGCCGAGCCAGCTTCGATAGGCGGCGACGACCTCGGCGAAAGCGAGCCGGTCCGGTCCGGCCAGATCAAGGGCCACCCGGGTCGCCGCGCCCGGCTCGAGCAGCCGAGCCACCGTCTCGGCGACGTCGTCGAGCTGGACCACGTCGACCGCGCCGGCCTCGGCGGGCCTCGGGAAGACCGGGAGCGAGGCGAGGGCCCGGAACAGGGCGCTGCCGCCATACGCCGGCCGTCCCACCACCACCGACGGCCGCAGGATCGCCCAATCCAATGCGCTCGCCGCAAGCGCCTCGTCCCCTTCGCGCTTGGTGCGCGAGAAATCGGTGATTCCGCCGCGGTCGACGCCGAGGGCGGAGAGCTGGATGACCCTACGCACCCCCGCATTTTCGCAAGCGCGCCAAAGCGCCAAGGGCATGTCGCGGTGGATCTTGCCCGGCGAATCGCGGCTGCTGTCCTGAAGGACTCCGGCGCAATTCACCACCGCGTCGATGCCGGCGAGATGGGGGAGCCAGGATTCCACCGACGTCGCCCGGCGGAGGTCCAGCCGGACCCAGCGATCGACCGGCACGCGCCGTTCCGCCGCCCCACCGCCGCGGCCAACGGCGACGATCTCGTGGCCGGCGCGCCGCAGGCGGGCGGCGACGGCGGATCCGATGAGGCCGCTGGCGCCGAGAAGGAGGATGCGCATATCGCCCTAACCGTAGGAGAGGACGGGCGTTCCGCCAAATTCCTCCCCGCGATTTCGCGGGGAGGGGGACCATGCGAAGCATGGTGGAGGGGTTCTGCTGACTCCGAAGAGCCCCTCCACCAGCCTTCGGCTGGTCCCCCTCCCCGGCAAATGCCGGGGAGGATTGGATCACTCGTACCTCAGCGCCTGTATGGGGTTGGCCCGGGCGACCCGGAGGGCGTGGCTGGCGATGGTGCCGAGCGCGATGGCGAGGGCGAGGCCGCCGGCCAGGATGAAGGGCGTCGGCCCGAGCGCGATCCGGCTGTCGAAGCCGTTCAGTCGCGCATCACCCACCAGGCCGCCGGCCAGGCGATGAGGTTGGCGATGATCACCGGCTTGGAGAATTGCCAGGCGAGCAGCCGGACGATGTCCCTCGAGCGCGCGCCGAGCACCTTGCGGATTCCGATCTCCTTGGTCCGCCGTTCCGCGGTGAAGGCGGCGAGCCCGAACAGGCCGAGGCAGCCGATCACCACCGCGAGCAAGGCAAAGGCGCCGAACAACTGGCCCCGCGCTTCGTCGCGCTCGTAGAGGCGGGCGACCCGGTCGTCGGCGAGCTCGGCCCGGTAGGGCAGATCGGGAAGCAGCCGTTTCCAGATCCGCTCGACGTCGGCCATCACCTGCTTGGGGTCCTTGCCCTCGTAGCGGATCACCATCGTGTTGAAGCCGTTGCGCGCGAACAGGAACATGATCGGCTGCAAGGGATCGCGCACCGAGCGGAAGCGGGCATCGCGGAAGACTCCGACGATGGTCGAGTTGACGAGACCGAATTCGTCCAGGGTGAGGCCGGCGCTGATCGTCTTGCCGATCGCCTGCTGGGGGTCGCTAAAGCCGAGCCGCTGAGCCGCGGCCTCGCTGATCAGGACGTTGGTCCCGCGCTTGGCGAAGGCCTGCTCGGCGGCGCGGTCGAGCGGGAAGGGAGTCGTCGCATCGTCCATGGCCACGCGATCGGAGAAGTTGCGGCCGGCGAGCAGCTTCATGCCCATGGTCGGCAGGAAATTGTGGTCGATGACGTAGGTGCCGAGGTCGACCGCCTTGGGGTTGCCGGGCAGATAGACCGAGCCCACCGAATTATTCCCCGGCGACACTCCGATCCCGGTCAGCGAGGCGCCCTTGATTCCGTCGAGCTTGGCGATCTCGCGCCGGAGCGTCTCTCCCACCGGCTGCGCCTGCCGGGCGGCCAGGCCCTGCAGCTGGAGCAGGCCGTGCCGGTTGTAGCCGGAGTCCGCGGTCCGGGCGTAGACCGTCTGGGCGTAGATGACGGCCGTGCAGATGATGAGTCCGATCGAGACCGCGAACTGGGCGACGACGAGGACGTTGCGAAGCTGCCCCGAACCCTGCGCCTCGGCCGAGCTCTTGTTGGCCTTGAGCACCCGCGCGGGCTGGAAGCGCGACAGATAGAAAGCCGGATAGAGGCCGCCCGCCGCGCCCACCACCAGCAGCAGGACGAGGATCGGAAGAAGCACTCCGCCCGAGCCCCAATAGACGAGGCCGATATCGGCATCGAGGAAGCGGTTGAATTGCGGCAGGAGCAGCTCGACCAGGGCCAGCGCCACCATCATCGCAAGCGCCGTCACAAGCATCGATTCCCCGAGGAACTGGACGATGAGCTGCTTGCGGCTCGCTCCCAGCACCTTGCGAAGCGCCACCTCCCGCGCCCGCTGCGACGCCCGGGCGGTGGCGAGGTTGGTGAAGTTCACCACCGCCATGCCGAGGATCAGCAAAGCGACGATGGCGAAGGTGGCGATCGTGCGATGATCGTTGCCCGGGGTCAGCGACGCCTGCTGCGCCTTGCCGAGATGGATGTCGCGGACGTTGGCCAGATGCCAGTCCTGGTCGTCGCCCGGGTTGGTCTTCTCCCGGCCGCCGGTATCGTCGGGGATGTTGCGTTTCTCCCAGGCGGGGAGCTGCCGGTTGATGTCCTCGGCCCTGGCGCCGTCGCGGAGCCTGACGTACCACCAGCCGCCCTGATTGCCCCAGCTGGTGAGAAAGGACTGCTGGTCGGCGAAGAAAGTTTCCGGGTGGAAGCGGGCGACCACGCCGAGCTCCATGTGGCTGTTCTTGGGCAAGTCCTTCATCACCCCCGTGACCTGGTAATCGGCGCTCTTGCCCTGGACGATCAGAGTCAGGGTCTTGCCGAGCGCATCCTGGCCCGGAAAACGCTTGCTCGCTTCGGTCTGCGTCAGCACCAGGGAATTGGGATTGGAGAGGGCGGTGGCGCGGTCGCCGCGAACGAACGGCACCTGGAGGATCTCGAACAGGTTGCCGTCGACGAAGTTGAAATCGTCGGCGAGGCTGGGCTGGCCGTTCTGCATGATCACGGCGCCGCTGGAGGCGAGGTAGACCGCCTTCTCGATCTGCGGGAAATCCTTCACCAGCGCCTTGCCCGAGACATAGCTCGTCATCTGCAGGGACATCTCCTCCCCGCCATTGTCGGTCGCCTTGTAATAATCCTGGAACTGGTAGGCGCGCTCCGCCCCCGGCATCCACGCGTCGTAGCTCATCTCGTAGCGCACGTAGAGGAGGATCATCAGGCAGGCGGCCATGCCGATGGCGAGGCCGAAGATGTTGATGAAGGCGTAGGTCTTGTTCTTCGCCAGGGCCCGGAAGCCGACCGTCAGATAATTGCGCCACATATTGCGGATCCTATTCGTAGCGAAGGGCGTGGATGGGATTCGAGCGGGCGACCTTGAAGGCGTGGCCGGCGATGGTTCCGACCGCGATGACCAGGGCCAGCAGGCCGGCGACGAGGAAAGGAGTCGGCCCGAGGCTGATCCGGGCGTCGAAGCCGTTCAGCCAGTCCCGCATCACCCACCAGGCGACCGGCCAGGCGATGAGGTTGGCGACGATCACCGGCTTCGAGAATTGCCAGGCGAGCAGGCGGACGATGTCGCGCGAGCGCGCGCCGAGCACCTTCCTGATCCCGATCTCCTTGGTCCGCCGCTCGGCGGTGTAGGCGGCGAGGCCGAACAGGCCGAGGCACGCGACCACCACCGCGAGCAGTGCGAAGCCGGCGAAGGTCTTCGCCCGCGCCTGCTCCGCCTTGTAGAGCTTGGCGACGATGTCGTCGCTGAAGTCGGCGGCGAAGGGCGCGTCGGTGGCGATGCGTTTCCAGATCCGCTCGATGTCGCCCCGCACGCGCTCGGGATCGGGGCTGTTGTAGCGGACCAGCATCTGGCCGTAGCCGGACTTGTTGATCCTGAACATGATCGGATCGATCGGCTCGCGGATCGAGCGGAAGCGGGAATCGCGGACGAGACCGATGATGTTGATCGGGACGAGGCCGTATTCGTCGTCGGCCAGGGCGGCTTTGAACTGGCGGCCGACCGCCTCTCTGGGATCGCTGAACCCCATCCGCTTCGCGGCGAGCTCGTTGATGACGACGTTGACCCCGCCCCGCGCGATCTGCGCCCGGACGGCCTCCGGCTCCTCGGGGAAGGGCAGGGTCGCGTCGTCCAGCGGCCGGCTCTCCTCGAAAGTGCGGCCGGCGAGCAGCGCGATGTCCATGGTCTTGAAGAAATCGTGGTCGACCGAATAATTGCCGATGTTCACCGGCTCGCTCTTGCCCGGCACCTGAACGCCGGTGTTCATGCTGTTGGGCGTGGCGATTCCGATTGCGGTCCGCCCCACCGCGACGACTCCGTCGACCCGCGCGATCTCCTGCTTGAGGGTGTCGCCGAGCGGGACGAGCTGGCGGCGGCCGATCCCGTCGACCTGGAGAAGGCCTTCGCGCCGGTAGCCGGGATCGGCGGTCTGAGCGAAGACGGTCTGCGCGTAGACGACGGCCGTGCAGATGATGAGACCGATCGAGACCGCGAACTGCGCGACGACGAGGATGTTGCGCAATCGCCCGGAGCCCGCCGCCTCGGCCGAGCTCTTGTTCGCCTTCAGCACCTGGGCGGGCTGGAAGCGCGACAAATAGAAAGCCGGATAGAGTCCGCCGGCCGCGCCCACGACCAGCACCAAGAGGAGGATCGGAACGATCAGCCCGCTTTCGCCCCAATAAGCGATCCCAAGGTCGGCATCGAGGAAGGCGGCGAAATAGGGCAGCAGCATCTCCACCATCGCCAGCGCGACCAGCATCGCCAGCGCCGCGACCAGGATCGATTCGCCCATGAACTGGACGATGAGCTGGCGGCGGTCGGCGCCCAGGACCTTGCGCAGCGCCACCTCTCGCGCGCGCTGGCTGGCTCGGGCGGTGGCCAGGTTGGTGAAGTTGACGCACGCCATGCCGAGGATGAGCGCTGCGACGATCCCGAAGGTGATGATCGTGCGGCGGTCGTTGCCTGGCGTTGCGGCGCCGTTCTGGGCCATGCCGAGATGCACGTCGCCGACGTTGACCAGCCCGTAATCCTGGTCGTCGCCGGCATTGTACTTGCGATCGCCGAAATCCTCGTCGGCGATATTGCGCTTCTCCCAGGCCGGCAGCTGGGCGTGGATCGCCGACACGTCCGTGCCCGGCCTCAGCGCGACATAATACCAGCCCGATTGCCAGCCCCATTGGGTGAGGAAGTCCGGCTGCTCGGCGTTGTAGCTCACCGGCTCGTAGCGCACGAGCATGTTCCAGCGCATGTGGGACCTCTTCGGCAGGTCCTTGAACACGGCGGTGACCCGGTGGTCGACCGCCTTGCCGCGCAGCATCACGGTCAGGGTCTGGCCGATCGGATTCCCGGCGCCGAAAAGCTTCGTCGCCGTCGCCTCGGACAGCGCGACCGAGCCGACCTCCCTGAGCGCCGTCGCCGGATCGCCCCTGGCGAGCGGCAGCTGGACGACGTCGAAGAACGGGCCATCGACCATCGAGCCCTTCTCGACCGCGATCGCCTCGCCGTTACGAAGGACGGTGAAGCCGCCGCCGGTGGCGTAGACCATCCTCTCGACCTGCGGAAAATCCTTCTTCAGCGACCTGCCCGCGATGAAGGCGGCCATCTGCAGGTTGAGGATCTCGCCGCTCTCCTTCTCATGATAGTAGGTCTGCAGCTGGTAGATATTCTCGCCGTTCGGCAGCCAGTCGTCGTAGCTGAGCTCGTAGCGCACGAAGAGAAGGATGAGCAGGCAGGCGGCGAGCCCCAGCGCCAGGCCGAAGATATTGATGAACGCGTAGGTCTTGTTCTTCGCCAGGGCCCGGATTCCGACCGTCAGGTAATTGCGCCACATGAGCCGGTCCTATTCGTATCGGAGGGCGTGGATTGGGTTGAGGCGGGCGACGCGCAGGGCATGGCCGGCAACGGTGCCGACGGCGATCGCCAAAGCGATGAGGCCGGCGAGCAGGAACGGCCCCGGAGTCAGCGCGATGCGCACGTCGAAGCCGTTCAGCCAGTCGCGCATCGCCCACCAGGCGAGCGGCCACGCCACCAGGTTGGCGATCACCACGGGCTTGGAAAATTGCCAGGTCAGAAGCCGGACGATGTCGCGGATTCGGGCGCCGAGCACCTTGCGGATGCCGATCTCCTTGGTCCGCCGCTCGGTCGTGAAGGCGGCGAGGCCGAACAGGCCGAGGCAGGCGATGACGATGGCGAAGATTGAGAAGCCGAGGAACATCGCCGCCCGCGCCCGCTCCCGTTCGTAGAGCCGGGCAATCAGATCTTCGGCGAAATCGGCCTGGAACGGAAAATCCGGCTGGAAGCGAAGCCACACCCGCCGCAATCCCGCCATGACCTGCGCCGGCACGGCGCCGCGGTAGCGGAAGAGGACGTCGCTGGTCCGCGTCCGGTCGTAGCCGAAGATGAGCGGCTCGATCTCGTCGCGGGCGGTGCGGATCCTCGTATCCTCGACGACTCCGACGATGGTGGAAGGAATGAGGTCCTCCCCGTCCATCCCCACCTTCACCGTCCTGCCGATTGCCAGCTCCGGCCGCGAATAGCCGAGCTGCAGCGCCGCGCGCCGGTTGACGACGACATTGACCCCGCGGGTCAGCAACACCGGATCGATCCCGGTCGCGCCGGTGGTCGATCGGAGAACCTGGTCGTTGGCATGGCGCTCGTCGAGCAGCCGCCCCGCCAGGAGACGCATGCCCATGGTCGGGAAGAAATCCGGATCGATCCGGTAGAAGCCGATGTCGACCGGGGCCGATTGCTCGGGCGCCCTCGCCGCGATGATCGACTTGTTGGTCGCCGCCACGCCGAGATTGGTGAGCCCGACCGAGGCGACTCCGGGCACTCGCAGCGCCTCGCGCTTGAAGGCGTCGTAACTGGCCGCGAGCCGGCCGGCGCCTTCCATCTGGATCAGGCCCTCGCGCTCATAGCCCGGATCGATCGTCTCGACGAAGCGGGTCTGCGAATAGATGACCGCGGTGCAGACGATGAGGCCGATCGAGATGGCGAACTGGGCGACGACCAGCGCGTTGCGCAGTGCCGGCGACCCCTGCGCCCGGGCGGACGAAGCGTTCGCCTTGAGCACCGCCGCCGGCTGGAATCGGGACAGATACAGGGCCGGATAGAGCCCGCCGAGCGCGCCCACCAGAATCGCGAGCAAGAGCACCGGAAGGAGGAAGCCTCCGGCCCCGAAATAGTCGAAGCGAAGGTCCGCGTCGAGAAAGGCGCCGAGCCGGGGCGCGGTCAGCTCGACCAGCGCGAGGGCGACCATCATCGCGACGGCGACGATCAGCAGGGACTCGCCGAGGAACTGGATGACGAGCTGCCGGCGCGACGCTCCGAGCACCTTGCGCAGAGCCACCTCGCGCGCGCGCTGGCCCGAGCGGGCGGTGGAGAGGTTGATGAAGTTGATGCAGGCCATGACCAGGATCAGCAGGGCGACGATGGCGAAGGTGGCGACCGTTCGCCGGTCGTTGCCCGGAGCGAGGGCGCCGAGCTGGGCCTCGCCGAGATGGACGTCGGCGACGTTGACCAGCTTCAGGTCCATGATGTCGGCCCGGGTCGCGGTGCGCCCCTCCAGGGTCTCGGGCGGGATGACTCTCTTCTCCCAGGCGGGAAGGGCCGCGTTGATCCGCTCGACGTCGGCGCCCTCGCGAAGCTTGACGTAATGGAGCTGGTTCATCGACCCCCAGCTCTTGAACGCGGCCGGGACGCTGTCCCACGAAGCGGGATCGTGACGGGCGATGGTGGCCAGTTCGAGATGGCTGTTGGCCGGCAGGTCCCTGATCACGCCGGTCACCTTGTAGTCGTAGGTGCCCGTGCTGATCCGCTCAGTCACCGTCCGGCCGAGCACGTCGATCGTTCCGAATTGCTGGAGGGCCTCGCGCTCGGTCAGGACCAGCGAGTTGACGTTGGGCAAAGCGGTCCTGGCCGAGCCGCGCAGGAACTCGAGCTGGAAGATGTCGAAGAAGGCCGGATCGACGTAGAGCTCGTCGACGAAGACCGGCTGCCCCTGGCGAAGAGTCTGCATCCTGCCCGGCAGTGCGACCGTGACCGCCTCGATCTCCGGGAAGCCCGCCGCTATCGTCTCGCGGACGGGGAGCGGGCTGTGCTGGTTGTGGGTGACGGGCTGGCCGGGCTCGTGCCAGGTCGCCTGCACCTGATAGACCCGCTCGCTGTCCGGCAGCCATTCGTCGTAGCTCGTCTCGTAGCGCACGTAGAGCAGGATGAGCAGGCAGGCGGCGAGGCCGATCGCGAGGCCGAAGATGTTGATGAACGCGTAGGTCCGATTCTTGCCGAGAGCCCGGATCCCGACGGTCAGATAGTTGCGCCACATCGCGTCGGTCCTATTCGTAACGGAGGGCGTGGATCGGGTTGGACCGCGCCACCCGCAAGGCGTGGCCGGCGATCGTTCCGATGGCGATGGCGAGCGCGAGCAGGGCGGCGAGCAGGAACGGCGTCGGCCCGAGGGGGATCCGGTCGTCGAAGCCGTTCAGCCAGTCGCGCATCACCCACCAGGCGACCGGCCAGGCGATGAGGTTGGCGACGATCACCGGCTTCGAGAATTGCCAGACGAGCAGGCGGACGATGTCGCGCGAGCGCGCGCCGAGCACCTTCCTGATCCCGATCTCCTTGGTCCGCCGCTCGGCGGTGAAGGCGGCGAGCCCGAACAGCCCCAGGCAGCCGACGACCACCGAGAGCAAGGCGAAGCCGGCGAAGGTCTTCGCCCGCGCTTCCTCCGCCTCATAGAGCTCGGCGACCACGTCCTCGCTGAAATCGGCCTCGAACGGCACTTCGGTGGTGATTCCGCGCCAGGCTTGCTCGAGCTTGGCGCGCATCGCGCGCGGATCGCCTTTGTAACGGACGACGAGCCACTGATGGCCGGCGTCGGCGCTGGTGAACATGATGTCGTCGAGCGGCTGGCGCACGGAGCGGAAGCGCGAATCGGAAACCACCCCCACGATCGTCACCGGCACCAGCCCGAACTCCTGCTGGACCAGCCCCGCCTTGAGCTGCTTGCCGACCGCGTCCTTCGGATTGGCGAAGCCGAGCCTTCGGGCGCCCGATTCGTTGACGACGATATTGCCGCCGCGCGCCATCAGCGCCCTCTGCTGCTCGGGGGTCGGCGGGAACGGTATCGTCATGTCGTCGAGCGGGCGGCTCTCGTCGAACCAGCGGCCGGCGATCAGCTTGATGCCCATCGCCTCGCGGAAGCCCGGATCGACGGCGTAGGAGCCGATCAGCACCGGCTTGGGATTGCCCGGAACCATGACGTTGGTGTTGTTCTGGCCGTCGGTCGCCACCGCGATCGTGCTCCGGCCGACCGCCTCGACCCCTTCCACCCGCTTCATCCGCTCGGCGATCGCCCTTCCGGAGTTGATCAACTGGTAGCGGTTGAGACCGTCGATCTGGACGAGATGCGAGCGGTCGAAGCCGGGATCGACGCTTCGCGCATAGCTGGTCTGAAGGTAGACGATGGCCGTGCAGATGATGAGCCCGATCGAGACCGCGAACTGGCCGACCACCAGGGCCGCGCGAAGCCGGCCGGTGCCGTCGCCCTCGGACGCCGACTTGTTGGCCTTGAGCACGGTCGCCGGCTGGAAGCGCGAAAGGAAGAAGGCCGGATAAAGCCCGCCCAGCCCGCCGACGAGGAGCACCAGGCCGAGCATCGGCAGGGCGATTCCCCCGCTGCCAAGATAATCGAGCTCGATTTCCGCGTCGAGAAAGGCGGAGAAGCTCGGCAGGAGCAGCTCGACCAGCGCCAAAGCGATCAGCATCGCCAGGGCCGCGACGAGGATCGACTCGCCGATGAACTGGACGATGAGCTGGCGGCGGTTGGCGCCCAGCACCTTCCTCAGGGCGACCTCCCGGGCGCGCTGGCTGGCCCGGGCGGTGGCGAGGTTGATGAAGTTCACCATCGCCATGGCGAGGATGAGCAGGGCGATGATCGCGAAGGTGACGATGGTGCCCCGGTCGTTGCCGGGCGACATCGCCGCTTCCTGGCCCTCGCCGAGATGGACATCGGCGACGTTGACGAAATGCCAGTCCCCGGCCTCGCCGGCGTTGAACCGCGCCTCGCCCGTATTCTCGTCGGGGATGTTGCGCTTTTCCCAGGCCGGCATCGCCGCCTTGACCGCGCCGACGTCGGCGCCCGGCCTCAGCTTCGCATAGACGTAGCCGCCCTGGCAGCCCCAGCAGGTGAGGAATTGCGCCTCCTTCGCCATGTAGCTCGGGAAGTCGATCCGGACGAGGGCGTTGATCCGGAGGTGAGAGTTCTTCGGGATGTCGCGGAAGACTCCGCCCACCTGATAGTCGAAACGCTGCCCCTTGCTGATCACGGTCATGGTCCTGCCGACGACGGCGTCGGTGCCGAAGCGGCTGACCGCCTCGCTCCGGCTCAGCAGAGCGGTGTTCATCCGGTCGAGCGCCGAGCGGCTGCCATGGACGAGCGGCAGGTCGATCACGTCGAGCAGATTGTCGTCGACGTAGAGATAATCCTCGGTCGAGGAGGCCTGTCCGTCCTTGAGGAAAACGGGAACGCTCTGGAGGGCGTAGACCGCCCTCTCGATCTGCGGGAAATCCTTGATCAGCGCCGCCTTGGTGGCGAACGGCGCCATCTGCAGCTTGGCCTCCTCGCCCGTCCCGGGATCGCGGAACCATTGCTGCACCTGGAAGAGCCGCCCGGAGCTCGGCAGCCATTTGTCGTAGCCCATCTCGTAGCGGACGAAGAGCAGGATCATCAGGCAGGCGGCCATGCCGATGGCGAGGCCGAAGATGTTGATGAAGGCGTAGGTGCGGTTCTTGCCGAGTGAGCGGAGGCCGACGGTCAGATAATTCTTCCACATCGCTTGGGCTCCTACTCGTAGCGGAGGGCGTGGATGGGGTTGAGCCGGGCCACCTTGACGGCGTGGCCGGCGATGGTGCCCAGCGCGATGGCGAGGGCGAGGAAGCCCGCCATCAGGAACGGCCCCGGCCCGAGGTCGACTCGAGCGTCGAAGCCGTTCAGCCAGTCGCGCATCGCCCAACAGGCCACCGGCCAGGCGACGAGGTTGGCGAGCACCACCGGCTTGGAGAATTGCCAGGCGAGCAGCCGGACGATGTCTCGCACCCGGGCTCCGAACACCTTGCGGATCCCGATCTCCCGGGTCCGCCGCTCGGCGGTGAAGGCGGCGAGCCCGAACAGTCCGAGGCAGGCGACGACGACCGCAAGGAGCGCGAATCCGGCGAAGGTGGTGCCCCGCGCCTCGTCGGCGGCATAGAGCTCGGCGAGGTGGGCATCGGCGAAATTGCCGTCGAACGGAACTTCGGGGGCCATCCGCTTCCAGACCCGCTCGACCCCCGCGAGCACCGCCGCGGGTTCGTTCGAATCGTAGCGGACGAGCAGGTTGGAATAGAAACCCGAATCGTAGAAGATCATCGGCTCGAGGGCCTGGCGCGCGGAGCGGAAGCGGCTGTTCGCCACCACGCCGACGATGGTCCCGGGCAGAAGGCCGTATTCGGTGCCGAAGGCATTGGCCTTGAGCTGCTTGCCGATCGCTTCGGCGGGGGTGCGGAAACCGAGGCGCCGGGCGCCGAGCTCGTTGACCACGACGTTGAGCCCGCGAGCGGTGAGCGCCTTCAGCTGAGCGTCCACCTCTTCGCGAGTCTCGCCGGTCGCCGTGCCGTTGTCGTTGGCGAATTGCCTGGAAAGGTTGCGGCCGGCGAGCAGCCTGATCCCCATCGTATCGACGAAGCCCGGATGGGCGCCGTACCAGCCCATCGTCGCCGAGCTCGAACGCCCCGGAACGGAGACTTCGGCGGTCAACGTCTGACCGCTCGCCACCCGGATGTTGGCGGCGGCGACCGAGCGCACGCCCGGTACCTTCGCTATCTCGAGCAGCACGGCATCGGTCTGGCGGGCGATGACCGCCCGGTTGAAGCCGGTCACCTGGATGAGGCCCTCGCGCCGGTATCCGGGATCCACGGTCTGGGCGAAGCGGGTCTGCGAATAGACGATCGCGGTGCAGACGATGAGGCCGATGGATACGGCGAACTGCGCGACCACCAGGGCGCTTCGGATCCGGCCGCTGCCCGTCGGCTCGGCGGCGGACTGATTCGCCTTCAGCACCGCGCCCGGCTGATAACGCGAGAGATAGAAGGCCGGATAGACTCCGCCGGCGAGGCCGACGGCGAGCAGGAGCACCAGGGCCGGGGCGAGGACCCCGTCGGCTCCCCAATAGGCGATGTGCAGGTCCAGTTTCAGGAAGGTTGCGAGCCAGGGCAGGCTCAGCTCCGCAAGCGCCACCGCGATGAGCAGCGCAAGCCCCGCCAGCAGCAGCGATTCCCCCAGGAACTGGGTGACGAGCTGGCCTCGGCTTGCTCCAAGCACCTTGCGCAGCGCCACTTCCCGCGCCCGCCGCCCCGCGCGGGCGGTGGAGAGGTTGACGAAGTTGACGCAGGCCATGGCCAGGATGAGCAAGGCGACGATGGTGAAGGTCGCCAGCGTCCGGGCGTCGTTGCCGGGGCGATCCTCAGATCCTTCGGCGCCGCTGAGGTGAACGTCGCGCACGTTGACCAGCTTCCAGTCGAAGGCGTCGCCCTCGCTGACCATCTTGCCGTCGACATTGGTCCGGGGGATGTTGCGCTTCTCCCATGCCGGGAGGCCGAGATTGATCGCGTCCGCCGAGGCCCCCGGCCTCAGCTTCAGGTAGACGAAGCCGTTGATGCAGCCCCAACCGCATTCCGCTTTCTCCTCGTCGGTGATGCGTTTGACGAGGGTGAAGTCCATGTGGCTGTGGCGCGGCAAGTCCTCGAACACGCCGGTGACCTTGAGGGCGAATCTTTCGCCGCGGCGGATCCCGGTGATGGTCCGGCCGACGATTTCGAGCGAGCCGAATCGCTTGATCGCCTCGGAGCGGCTGAGCATCAGGCTGCCCGCGGCGGCAAGGGCCGTCTCCGGATCTCCGCGCAGGAACGGGACGGGGAGGATCTGGAAGAAATTGGGATCGGCCGAGATCGTCTCGGCATTGGCCGCCTCGCCCTGCCGGTCGAGAAGGACCTGGCGGTCGCTCTCGGCGCGCACGATCGCCTCGATCTGCGGGAAGTCCTTGGCGAGCGTGTCGGCGACGACTCCTTCGGTCCCCTGCTGAAGGCGGCGCTCCCCCGTCTCCTTGTCGGTGTAGAGAGTCTGCACCTGATAGACCCGGTCGCCGTCGGACAACCAGCGATCGTAGCTCGTCTCGTACCGAACGTAGAGGAAGATGAGCAGGCACGCCGCGAGCCCTATGGCGAGCCCGAGCAGGTTGATCGTCGCATAGATCTTGTGCCGCGAAAGGGCGCGCCAGGCGACGGTCAGGTAGTTGCGCCACATCTCGGAAAATGTCCCTTCCAGTTCCCTAAATCCTCCCCGCGATTCCGCGGGGAGGGGGACCCTGCGAAGCAGGGTGGAGGGGTCTTGCTGATTCCGAAGAACCCCTCCACCGCGGTCCCCTCCCCCGCAAATGCGGGGGAGGATTGATTACGCCGCCCGGCGCCGCTCGATCAGGATGCGCCCGTCGAGCATGTTGACGACCCGGCCGGCATAATCGGCATGGGCCGGCGAGTGGGTGACCATGACGATGGTCGAGCCCTCGCGGTTCAGGGCCTGGAGCATCTTCATCACCTCCTCGCCATGCTGGGTGTCGAGATTGCCGGTCGGCTCGTCGGCGAGGATCAGCTTCGGGTTGCCGACCAGGGCCCGGGCGACGGCGACTCGCTGCTGCTGGCCGCCCGAAAGCTGGCTCGGCCGGTGCTTGGCTCGGTGCGCGACTCCGACCTTGTCCATCACCGCCTCGACCCGCGAGCGCCGCTCCGACGCGGCGACGTCGTGATAGAGCAAGGCGAGCTCGATATTCTCGCGCACGCTCAGCTCGTCGACCAGGTTGAAGCTCTGGAAGATGAAGCCGATATTCTTCTTGCGCACGTTGGCGAGCTTGCCCTCGGGCAGGCCGGCCACCTCCTGGCCGTCGAAGACGTAGGAGCCGCTGGTCGGCGAATCGAGCATCCCGATCACGTTGAGCAGGGTCGATTTGCCGCAGCCCGACGGGCCCATGATCGCGACGAACTCGCCGTCGGCGATGTCGAGATCGATCCGGTCGAGCGCCGTCGTCTCGACCGTGTCGGTGCGGTAGACCCGCGACAATTCACGCATGGTCAGCATGTTTTACAGCTCCTTCGTCAGGTCTCGAGGTCGAGCCGATCCTTGTCGGCGAAACCGGTGTAGGGGGAGGTGATGACGCGCTCGCCGGGCTCCAGCCCTTCGAGCACTTCGATATAATCGGCGTTGCGGCGGCCCAGGCGCACCTGGCGCTTGACCGCGCCGTCGCCGTCGGGCTCGACCACGAACACCCAGGCGCCGCCGGTCTCGTTGTAGAAGGCGCCGTTGGGGATCAGCAGAGCCGGGGCCGGATCGCCGAGAGTCAGCTTGGCCTGAAGGGTCTGCCCGCGGTTGAGCGCGGGCGGCTCGGCGCCGACGAAATTGAGGTCGACCTCGAAGACGCCGTTGCGCACTTGCGGGTAGATCTTGGCGACCTTCGCGCGGTAGGTCTTGCCGCCGGATTCCACCGTCGCGGTCTGCCCGGGCTGGACCCGGCCGAGATAATATTCGTCGACCGAGGCGACGAGCTTGTTGCGTCCGGCGCTGTCGACCTGGCCGAGCCGTTCGCCGCGATTGAGCGACTGGCCGACCTGGATCGAGAAAGCGGTGAGCTGGCCGGAGACGGGCGCGCGCAGGTTGAGCGCGTCGAGGGTCGAGCGGGCGATGTCGAGGCTTCCGCTGAGCGAGGCGTTGGAGGCGCGAAGCTGGGCGAGCTGGCTGGTCTGGAGGCGCTGGTTGATTGCCCGGGCGCGCCTGAGGACTTCGGCGCGGCGCTGGCTGGAGAGATATTCGTCGCGGCTGTCGTTGAACACTTTTGCGGGCACGTAGCCCTTTTCCATCAGCGGCTTCTGCATCTCATATTGCCGGCGGGCCTTGTCGGCGGCGAGCTGGGCTTCGATCACCGCGCGCTCGTCGCCGATGCTGGTCTGGGCGAGCGCCAGCTCCTGGCTGCGCATCGAGTTGACCTCGCGCGACACGTCCGACTGGCGGGCGAGCAGGTTCAAGGCGAGGTCCGAATTGGACAGCACGGCGAGCAGCTGACCCTGCTGGACGATGGCGCCGTCCTCGACCAGGATCTTCTCGACCCGGCCGCCCTCGACCGCGTCGAGATAGACTGTGACCAGTGGCTCGACCCGCGCCCGCAGCGGCAGGAAATCGTCGAACGTTCCCTTGCTGACGGCCGAGACGGTAAGCCGCTCCGCCGCCACCGTCTGGCTTCCAGCGCTCGGCGCGAACCACCAGAAGAGCAAGGCGAGAAGCAGCAGGGCGGCCGCGCCGATGGCGATCTTCATGCGCTGCGACAGGCCCGTGGAAGCCACCACCTTGTCCATGCCGGTGCCGCTTTCCGCCCGCGGCCCGCCGTCTTCCGATTTGATCCTGATCACGCTCATCCCAACCTCATGCCGTCCGATTCCGAACAGTCGCCTGTACGTCCACGGACAGGATCATAGCAGAATGCTCGCGCAGCCCATCGCGAGATGGGCGCTGCCGTCGTCGCAGGCGCCGGTCGCGAAGCCCGGCGCGGCGGTCGTGGCGCTGGCCCGGCTCACAGGCTCGAACGCCGCCATCGGCAGCAGCAGGGTGACCGCCGCCAGGAGCAGGCCGGTCAGCCAGGTTTCCAATTCCCGCATCGATCGTCTCCCCGGACCCGATGGCCCTCTCGCCGGAGTCACAGCATGAGGCGTGCCAGTTGCGGAAAAGCCCGGTTTTCCGCAATTGCTCCGCCTCGCGTCCCGCGGAGCTCGTCCGCTTCCGTACGCCGCCCCGTCCGGCCTCGGACGCGGCCTGTCCGCTCGCGGACGGTGCTGGCACGATTATTGTTTGTCCGTAACCGGACAGGCTTGTAGGAGGACCGACGTGGCTGGGGAGGGGAAGCCGTTCTGGCGGTGCATCGTCATCGACGACGATCAGGATATCCTGCTGTCCGCCCGCCTTCTCCTGCGCGATCTTTTCGATGAGGTCCTGACCTTCCAGGCCCCCGAGGACGCGATGGCGGCGATCGAGGGGGATGGCGCCGACGTCGTCCTGCTCGACGCGAATTTCGGCCGGGGCGCGACCAACGCCGCCGAGGGCTTCCACTGGCTCGGCGAGATACTGGCCAGGGACCCGCAGGCGGTGGTGGTGATGATCACCGCCCATGGCGGGGTCAACATCGCGGTCGAGGCGATGAAGCGCGGCGCCACCGACTTCGTCTCCAAGCCCTGGTCGAACGAGCGCCTGCTCGCCACCGTCCGGACCGCCGCCTCCCTTCGCACCTCGCGCCAGGCCGCGGTCACCGAGCGCAAGCGCGCCGTCGCCATCTCGGCCCCGGCCGCGGGCGGCGAGACCCCCCTGCTCGGCCATTCGGCGCCGATGCGCCGGGTCTATTCGCTGATCGAACGCGCCGCGCCGACCGAGGCGAACGTCCTCATCCTCGGCGAGAACGGCACCGGCAAGGAGCTCGTCGCCCGCGAGCTGCACGGCAAATCCCGCCGCTCCGGCAACGTCTTCGTCTCCGTGGATCTGGGCGCGGTCGCCGAGAATCTGTTCGAGTCCGAATTGTTCGGCCATGTGAAGGGCGCCTTCACCGACGCTCGCGGCGACCGCATCGGCCGGCTTCAGGCGGCCGACGGCGGTACCCTCTTCCTCGACGAGGTCGGCAACCTGCCGCTCCACCTCCAGCCCAAGCTGCTGACCGCGCTCGAGCAGCGCCAGGTCACGCCGGTCGGCGCCAACAAGCCGGTGCCGATCGACGTCCGGGTCGTCGCCGCGACCAACCTCCCGGCCGAGCGCATCGCCGACGAGAGCCTGTTCCGCCAGGACCTGCTGTTCCGCCTCAACACGGTCGAGATCGAGCTTCCGCCGCTGCGCGAGCGGCGCGAGGACATCCCGGTCCTGGTCGAGCATTATGTCGCGCTCTACGCGAAGAAATATGCCAAGCCGGCGCGCGACCTTCCGGCCGAGGTGATGGCGGCCCTGGTCGCCTACGACTGGCCCGGCAACGTCCGGGCGCTCCGCCACGCCGCCGAGCGCGCCGTCATCCTCGCCGGCGAGGGCGCCTTCACCTTCGAGGATTTCTCCCTCTCCCGCTCGACCGCTCCGCGTGCGGCCGCGACCAGCACCCCGCCGGCGCTGGGCGCCGATCTCAACCTCGAGCGCGCCGAGAAGCAGATGGTCGAGCAGGCCCTGAAGCGCCATGCCTACAACATCTCGCTCGCCGCCCAGGAGCTCGGCCTGACCCGAGCCTCGCTCTACCGCCGCATGGACAAGCATGGGCTTTAGGAGCCGCTTCATCGCCGGCCTCGGCTGGCGGGCGGCGATGCTGCTGGGCACCATCTTCCTGTTCGTCGCGGCGCTCGACGTCGACGGGCTCGGGGTCGCCCGGCTGCTCGCCGCCGGCCTGTGCCTGTGGGCGCTGTACGAATTGTGGCGCTACATCCAGCGCACCAACATGGAGCTCGCCCGCTTCCTCGAGGCGGTGCGCCTCGGCGACCTCTCGCAAAGCTTCGCCCACCGGGCGGACGGAAGCGGCTTCACCGATATCGGCCGGGCGCTCGACCAGGGGATCCGCAACCTTCGCGACGAGCGGCTGCGCCTTACCGAATCGAATCGTTTCTGCGAGGCGGTCCTCGACGACGCTCCGGCGCCGCTTCTGACGGTGGACGCCGAGGGCCGGGTCGAGCTCGCCAACAAAGCGGCCCGCCGGCTGTTCGTCCGCCATCATGGCGTCAGGATCGAGGATTACCGGATATATGGCGAGACCTTCGCCACCGCGCTCGGCGAGGATGCGGTCGGCAAGCCTCGACTCGTCCCGCTGATGCTCGACGAGCTGCCCCAGACGGCGATGGTCAGCGCCGCGTCGGTCCACCGGCTCGGAGGGATGGTCCGGGTGGTGGCGGTGCAGCCGATCCAGGGCGAGCTGAACGCCGTCGAGATCGCCGCCCAGAGCGACCTCGTGCGGGTGCTCACCCACGAGATCATGAACTCGATGACTCCGGTGACCTCGCTCGCCCAGAGCGCGGCGAGCCTGATGGTGGAAGTCGACAAAGGCGACAATCCGCTCGTCGCCGACGCCCGGGCCGCCGTCGAGACCCTCGCCCGCCGCGCCGACGGAGTCATGCATTTCGTCGAGAGCTACCGCCAGATCAGCCGGACTCCGGTCGTCCGCCGCCGCCATTTCGAGGTGTTGCCCTGGGCGCGTGAGCTCGAGTCGCTGTTCCGGGCCGGGGACCACGCTTCGGGCGTCGCGCTGTCGCTCGACGTCAATCCGGACCGGCTGACGCTCGACGCCGATCCCGACCTTATGTGCCAGGTGCTGATCAACCTGCTGCGCAATGCCGCCGAAGCGGCTCGCGAGCATAATGAAGCGCCCGCCGTTTCCTTGTCCTTCGCAGCGGTGGCCGGGGCCCGAGTCCAGATCGAGGTCGCGGACAATGGCGCCGGAGTGCCCGAGGCGCTTCGCCAGGACGTCTTCCTCCCCTTCTTCACGACCAAGGCGAAGGGCACCGGAGTCGGCCTCAGCCTCGCCCGCCAGGTCGTCCTCGCCCATCGCGGCTCGATCGGCCTCGGCGAGAGCGACAGCGGCGGAGCGCTGTTCAGGATATTGCTTTAGCTCGCCGGCGAAGGCCGGCGCCCAGCTTCGCCTTCGACTGGGCCCCGGCCTTCGCCGGGGAACATCGGATCCTCCCAGAGCCGCTCCTCCGGGATGGCGTCGGCGAGGCTCAGCCCGTCAAGGATCCGAGCCGTTTCGTCGCGCACCATCAGCATCACCCGGTGGAGCCGGCACTGGTCCTCGGTGATGCAATTCTTGCAGGTCTCGTGGCGGTAGCGGCTGGCGCAGGGGAGGAGGCCGAGCGAGCCGCGGGTGAGCCGGACGATCGAGCCGTAGCTTATCTCGGCGGGCGGCTTGGCCAGCCAATAGCCGCCGTCGCGGCCGCGGCGGCTGGCGACCAGTTTCTCGCGGATCATCTGCGAGAGCATCACGGTCAGGAACTTGGGCGGGATGTTCTGGCGGGCGGCGATCTCGCTGAGCTGGACCGGCCCTTCGCCGTAGCGATCGGCGAGGTGGAGGAGCGCGCGGATTGTATAGCGCGTTCGTTGAGAAAGCATGGTCGCGTCATGAACGGTCCCACGGCGATTGGCAACCGGGCCTCGTTCCCCGAAGCCATGCTACCGGTTCGAACCCGCCGCCTTGCGGATGAAGTGGCCGGCGGAGATTCCCCGGAGCAGGCCGAGGCGGTATTTCTCGGTCGTCGCGGGCTTGTGCCAGCCGGCCGAAGGCATGGTTTCGGCCAGCCCCCGCATCTTTGCGTGATCGACGACGGTCTCGGCCTCGCCGCAAGCCGCGATCCGTCCCAGCTCGCCGCCGAGCTCGTCCCGCGCGGCCGCCAGCCCTTCGTGCCAGTCGGCCGCCTGGTAGCCCTTGAGGGGCTCGTTGACGATCGCGGCCGGAAGGCGGTCGGCGAAAGCGGTGCGGGCGAGCGCCCGGCGGATGCCGTGGCGAAGATACTGGTCCGGCGGAACGGTGAGGCAGAATTCGACGAGCCGGCGGTCGGCCGTCGGATCGCGCACGTCGATGCCCCAGCCGGCGAGGTGGCCCTTGTTGTAATTGCCGGTGTCGACCCGCCTGAGCGCCCACAGCCGGGTCTCGAGCGGGTCGCGCCGCGGCCGGTAGCTGAAATCGAGCCCCCGCTCGGCCGCGCGCTCGGCGATCCGAAGCGCCTGGACGGCGTCCGGGCTGATCGCCGTATAGTCGGTAAGCTTGCGGCCCTTGCCGCGCAGGCGGCTGATCGCCTGCCAGAGCGGCACCGGTACGAAGGGCCCGAGAGCCTGCGCCGCGACGGTGCCGACCCGGGTGCCGCCGCGGACCAGAGCCCAGGATTCCCGGGCCAGCCGGCCGAACCGCCCGCTCGACAGCAATTGGGTGAGCAGCGGCATTCCGTCATAGCTGAAGCTCATATTGCCGCGCGATCCGCTGAGCAGCACGCGAAGCCCCCGATCGCGGGCGACCTCCATGATCCTGTGCATCCACACGGAGTTGCACAGGTTGAGGACGGGCCGCTCGTAGACGAAGAAGTAGCGGTCGAGGTCGGCGAAGGGCGAGCCTCCGTTGCGGACGATCACATGGTCCATATTGGGGTACATGGCGGCGACCTCGGCCGCATAGGGGCTTTCGTCGGTGAAGGCGTTCCGGACCTCGCTCGCATCATAGCCTTCGCGCGGAACTCCGGTGAAGGCGGCGACCCGGCCCCCGTCCGCCGCCATCAACCGGGCCGCCGTGGCGGCGACGGCGCTGCTGTCGAGCCCGCCGCTGAGATGGGCGGCGACCTCGGTGCCGACGCCGCGGAGGCGGGCGGCGACGGCGCGGTCGAAATGCCCGCGGAGCGCCTCGGCATAATCCTCGGTCCGCTTCAGGCTGAGCGGCTCGAGGGACGGCCGCCACCAGCGGGTCGATTTGAGGCCGTCGCGGGTGACGGTGACGATCTCCCCGGCACGGACCTTTTCGATGCCGAGGAAGAAGGTCTCCGATCCGTCCTCGGGGACGAGCGCGAGGAAGCCGGCCACCGCCTCCCGGTCCGGAGCGGCCGGCAGCTCCGGGAGGGCATGGAGCCCCTTGGGCATCGAGGCGAAGGCAAAGAAAGTGTCGCGCCGGGCGTAATGGAGCGGATGCTGGCCCATGAAGTCGCGGGCGAGGAGCAGGCGCTGCCGGCGCGAGTCCCAGAAAGCGAAGGCAAAATCGCCCTGAAGGCGCTCGACCGCCGACTCGTCCCAGCGCTCGAGCGCGCGCAGGATGATTGCCGGATCGGTCAGGCCCCGGCGCTCGGCGGCAGGGATCCCGAGCGCTTCACAAAGCTCCTCGCGATTATCGAGACGCGCGTCGGCGACGAGGAGGGTGGAGCCGCCGCCGCCCGCGGCCACTCGCTGCGGCCGGCGATCCTCCGCGGTGATCCCGAACAGCCGCTGGCCGAGCGCGATCGCCCCCTCGCTCGCCATCGCCGGAGGCTGGGGGCCGTAAATCTGCTGCGATTTGAGCATCCGCTCGCACTGCGCGGCGGCATTGGGACGATGGTCGAGGCTCCAATAGCCCGCGATCGCGGTCATGCAGGCCGGATTTCAACCAGACCGTCGGCGGCAAGCTCGTCAAGCAGCTCCCTGAGCTGCTTTTCGCACGTCGCGGTGTCGACGTCATATTCGCGAACCAGCTCCTCGGTCAGCTCCGAGAGGAGCCTGGGCTGCTCGATCATCCCCCAGATCCGAGTGGCGGTGCTGTTGAAGCCGTAGCAGGTGCCCTTGTCGATATGGAGCGCGACCAGCTCGCCCTCGACCTCGGTCTCGATCATCTCGCCGCGCCGCTCGACCCGCATATCCTGGCCCACCATAATCTCCTTCACGTCTCCCGGTCCCTTAGGGTCCGTACTCAATACTGACAACGGCCATGACGGGGCGGAGAGGTGGTCAGGGCTAGGAGCGAGCGAGGGAGCGATGCTCTACGCATCGTGACCGACGAGCGACGCCGCCATGGCCGCCTCTCCGCCCCGCCGCTTCGCGGTCGCCCGGCCGTTGCCAGTATTGAGTACGGACCCTTGGGCGAAGCGGCCGCACGCGCAACCTTGCACCGGGAATTGTTCGTCACTCGAAGGGTTTGACAGCCCCGCTGGTTACCGGTACCGATGCGAAGATCGAATTAGTGACAGGGTGACACAATGACCGTTGCGCGTGAAAATCTGGAAATGGCCATCGAAGAAGCCGCTCGTCGTGAGTGGATTCGCCCTGCCGTTCAGCAGCTTGCGGCTGGCAGCGCGGAGGATTCGTCCGGTCCCGCGACCGACCAGATCACCAATCCCTCCTAACGAATCGGCGATCTGAAAAAGCCGCTGCGGGACTCGCGGCGGCTTTTTTGCGTCCGCCGCAATTCGGCGGCCCGTAATCCGGTTCGGCATATGAAAAGGGGCGCGGCCGTCGGCCGCGCCCCTTTTTGCTGCCCGCCTAGAGGTTGAAGTCGGTGGCGATGATCGGGTCGGCCGGGCTGATGACCAGGACCACTTCGAAATCGGACACGCCGTTGCCGTCGGTGTCGCCCTGGACCAGCCAGATCGGCCCGCCCAGCGAGATGTTCTCGAAGCGGAGCTCGCCGGCGGTGTTGCTGAAGGCGGCGTTGCCGATGAAGCTGAACGCTTGGTCGCCGGCGACCAGGGTGTTGGCGTCGATCCTCGACAGGTCGATCACGTCGCCGCTGTTGAAATCCTGGATGCCGTCGCGTTCCGTCGAGTTCGACTCCGCCACATTGTCGTAGCGGAAG
>Ga0190273_10000043_pt1 | contig 83352 bp, 76 predicted proteins | sample Popmic504IS_FD_134513 | JGI IMG/M metagenome (GOLD analysis project Ga0190273, IMG submission 134513) | Populus adjacent soil microbial communities from riparian zone of Shoshone River, Wyoming, USA - 504 IS | ecosystem: Environmental > Terrestrial > Soil > Riparian zone > Trees stand | place...
CCGCACCGGCGGCGGGCCTCGCTCGTCGCCGCCAAATATGCGCTGACGATCATCCTCCTCGCGATCAGCTTCGCCCTGACGGCCGCGCTCCTCACCGGCCTCAACTTCGCCGACGATGCGCTGACCGGAGACAAAGTCCCCGCCGGCCTCACCGCCGCCTTGCTTTGGGACTCGCACAGCAAGGCCGCGCTCGCGGCGGTGGCGCCGGTGCTGATCTCGATCGCCTATGCGAGCCTTGCCGCGATCCTCACCCGCTCGACGATCGCCGCCCTCGTCATCGCCATCGTCGCGACCAGCATCGAGCAGATCATCTTCGGCTTCGGCCCTCAGCTCTACACCAAATTCCCGTCGATCGTCTGGCCGCTCTACCATGGGCTCCCGGGCCACCACATCGCGAACCTCGCCGAAGCCATACGGGAGGGCGCGACGCTGAAGCGCGGATTCCCGGGCGGCCTCGCCGTCCATCTCGCCTGGACGACGTCCCTGGCGATCCTGATCGCCTGGATCGCCGCCTTGTGGGGCGCGACCTTCGCGGCATTCGGACGTCAGGACATCAATTAAAGGGAGACTGGGGTAAGCTGATTCCCGGCGAAGGCCGGGACCCAGCAGCCCCGCCTTCATCTGGGCCCCGGCTTCCGCCGGGGAACACCTAAAGCCAGGCCCGGATCGGCCCGAGGTCGTAGCCCGCCGCCGCGGCGGCGGCGACGCTCTCCTCGCCGGGCGCGCCCCGGGCGGCTCGGGCCAGCGCCCAGAGGAAGGTCGAGCGCGTGCCCGAACGGCAGAAAGCGAGCACCGGCCCCTGCTCCAGCGCCTGGGCCATCGCCTCGATCCGGGCCGGCGGGAAACCCCCGGCGACCGGGATGTGGACATAGCCGAGACCGGCGGCCCGGGCCGCGGCCTCGAGCACGGCCGACGAGGGCTGGCCGGGCTCCTCGCCGTCGGGGCGGTTGTTGACGATGAGGCGGATGCCGTCGGCGGCGGCTTGGTCGATGTCGCCCACGGTGAGCTGGCGGACGAAGACGAAGGTGGTCGGATCGAGCTTTCGCATAGAAGCCCCTACGCCCTTCCCGCCGCCGCCGTCATGCTGAACTTGTTTCAGCATCCAGTCCGGAGACCGCGAGGCGGTGGCGACCCGGACCCTGAAACGAGTTCAGGGTGACGGCTAAGCGAACCCCCGCACCACTTCGACGAACGCCTCGCCGTAGCGTTCGAGCTTGGCTTGCCCCACCCCCGAAACGCGCGACAGAGCGTGCAAGGTCTCGGGTTTCAGCTCGGCCATCTCGCGCAGGGTGCTGTCGTGGAAGATGACGTAGGGGGGCACTCCCGCCTCCTTCGCGAGATCGCGGCGGCGGGCCCGGAGGGCCTCGAACAGCGGGTCGTGCGGGAAGTCGGCGCCGGTGCGGTCGCGGCGCTTGCGCGGGCGCCGGGCCGGAGGAAGGACCAGCTCGAGCTTCTCCTCGCCGCGCAGGATCGGCTTGGCGGCCGGGCCGAAGCTGAGACCGCCATAGGGGTCGGCCCGGAACGCGTCGCGGGCGAGCAAAGCGCGCGCCACCGGCTTCATCAGCGCAAGCTCCTCCTCGCCGGCGATCCCGAAGACCGAGACCCGGTCGTGGCCGAAGCTCCTCACCTTCTCGGTGTCGCGGCCGGCGAGGACGTCGGTGAGGTGACCGAGGCCGAAGCGCATCTCGGTCCGGAAGGCGGCGGAGAGCAATTTGCGCGCCGCCTCGGTGGCGTCGACGGTGACCGGCGGCGCCAGGCAATTGTCGCAATTGCCGCAGCGCTCGGGCGGGTCCTCGCCGAAATGGCGAAGCAGCAGCGCCCGGCGGCAGCCGGCGGTTTCGACCATGGCGGCGAGCGCGTTGAGGCGCTGGCGCTCGCCGGGGCGGCGGGCTTCCGGAACCTCGGTCTCGAGCCGCTGGCGGGCTCGGGCAAAATCCTCGGCGCCCCAGAACAGCCAGGCCTCGGCCGGATCGCCGTCGCGGCCGGCGCGGCCGGTCTCCTGGTAGAAGGCCTCGATCGACTTGGGCAGGCCGGCATGGGCGACGAAGCGCACGTCCGGCTTGTCGATGCCCATCCCGAAGGCGATGGTTGCGACCATCACCATGTCCTCGGACGAGACGAACGCCTTCTGGTTGGCGGCGCGCACGCGGGGGTCGAGCCCGGCATGGTAGGGCAGCACCTTGCGGCCGCCGTCGGCCAGCTGGACGGCGAGCTTCTCGGTCTTGTCGCGGCTGGTGGCGTAGACGATGCCGGGGCCGGGCTGCTCGGAGAGCAGTGCCTTGAGCTGGGTCCCCACTCCGTCCCGGGGCCGGACGTGATAGCGGATGTTGGGCCGGTCGAAGCCGGCGACGATCAGGCCGTCGTCGGGTATTCCGAGCTGGACGAGGATGTCGGCCCGGGTCTGGCGGTCGGCGGTCGCGGTGAGGGCGAGGCGCGGGACTTCCGGAAAGGCATCGAGCAGAGGCCTCAGCAGCCGGTAGTCCGGCCGGAAATCATGGCCCCATTCGGAGACGCAATGGGCCTCGTCGACGGCGATCAGCGACAGGGGCGTGCGCTCCGCCAATTCGCGGAAAGCGGGCGTGCTCGCGCGTTCGGGCGCCGCGTAGAGAAGGTCCAGCTCGCCCCGTTTGAGCCGTTGCAGGGTCTCCTGCCGATCCTCGTCCGCCGAGGTCAGCGAGGCCGCGCGCAGGCCGAAGCTGGCGGCCGAGCGGATCTGATCGTGCATCAGGGCGATCAGCGGCGAGATGACCAGAGCCGTGCCGGTCCGCGCGAGCGCCGGCACCTGGTAGCAGAGCGACTTGCCCGAGCCGGTGGGCATCACCGCGAGCGTGTGCCTGCCCGCCATGACCCGGCCGATCACCTGCTCCTGCACGCCGCGGAAGGCGGGGAAGCCGAAGGTCTCGTGGAGGATCGAGAGGGGGGTCACGCGCCGCTGCTAGCGGATGGGAGACGGCGATGTCGAGGGCGGCGGGGTAGAGCCTAGAACATTGGATATTCTTATATTTTCCGAGGTCCGCGAAACCGTTCCGGCCGGGTCCGCATCCGGGAGGCGACTGCTTGCGAACAGGCGGCGCCCGGCCGTAGATTGGGGCATGACCTTCTTCGCCGCCGTCCTCCTGCTGACGCTGCCGCCGGTACCCACTCTGATGTGGCCCTTTCAGCCGCAGGCGGTTGTCGGGGACTATGAGGTGAAGCTGGGCCCCGCCAAGGACGGCGGGCAGCCGATGGCGCTGGAGCTCGAATTGCGCGAGCGTGGGCAGGCGGACGGGTCCAATCTGCTGGAAACTCCGTCCGGTACGCGCCCCCTCCCTTATTCGGTACGGAAGAAGAAATTCGCCCTACGCCATCTTTCGATACGCGGTAGCCGACAGCTGCTGCGGGTCGAGTTTCTCGGCGCGATGAAGACCAAGGGTCCGACTTCCCGGCGCTCGTTCAGACGCTTCGACCTGCTCGTCAGCCTCGAGGATCCACCGAACTAGGCCTATTCCGCCGCCTCGGCCTTCTCCTCCGCCTCGCTCTGCTGCCTCGCCCACATGTCGGCATAGAGACCGTCCCTGCGCAGCAGCTGGGCATGCGTTCCCCGCTCCGCCACCCGGCCCTCGTCGAGCACGACGATCTGGTCGGCGTCGACCACGGTCGACAGGCGGTGGGCGATGACGATCGAGGTCCGGCGGGCGGTGACGTTCTGCAGGGTCTCCTGGATCGCCGCCTCGGTGCGGCTGTCCAGGGCGCTGGTCGCCTCGTCGAGGATCAGGATCGGCGGGTCCTTGAGCAAGGTGCGGGCGATTGCGACGCGCTGCTTCTCGCCGCCCGAAAGCTTCAATCCGCGCTCGCCGACCTGGCTCTCATAGCCGTCGGGCAGGCTCAGGATGAAATCGTGGATCGCCGCGCTGCGCGCGGCGGCCTCGATCTCCGCCTGGGTGGCGCCGTCGCGGCCGTACCCAATATTATACCCAATAGAATCGTTGAACAGCACCGTGTCCTGGGGGACGATCCCGATCGCCGCGCGAAGGCTCGCCTGGGTGACGAGGCAGATGTCCTGGTCGTCGATCGTGATCCGGCCGCCGGTCGGCTCGTAGAAGCGGAAGAGGAGACGGGACAAAGTCGACTTGCCCGCCCCCGACGGCCCGACCACCGCCGTCACCGTCCCCGGCGCGACGTCGAGATCGATACCGTGGAGGATCTCCCGCTCCGGATCGTAGCCGAAGCGCACGCCCTCGAACCGGACCCGGCCCTCCGACAGCCGCAGATCGGAGGCCCCGGGCACGTCCCGAACCTCGGCCGGAGTGTCGACGAGGGCGAACATCGCCTCCATGTCGATCAGGCCCTGGCGGATCGTCCGGTAGACCCAGCCGAGCATGTCCAGCGGCCGGAAGAGCTGGGCGAGGAGGGTGTTGACCAGGACGACGTCGCCGGTGGTGAACTCGCCGCGGCTCCAGCCCCACACCGTATAGCCCATCGCGCCGGCCATCATCAGGTTGGTGATGAAGGACTGGCCGATGTTGAGCCAGGCGAGCGAGGTCTCGTTCTTGACCGATGCGTCGGCGAAGGCGCGCATCGCGCCGCCGTAGCGCTGCGACTCGCGAGCCTCGGCGCCGAAATATTTGACGGTCTCGTAGTTGAGCAGGGAATCGACGGCGCGGCCGATCGCCTGGTTGTCGACTTCGTTCATCCTGCGCTGGAGCTGCGCCCGCCATTCGGTGACGAAGCGGGTGAAGGCGATGTAGGCGGCGACCATGACCAGGGTCGCGACGACGAGGCCGGCGCCGAACTTGACCCCGAAGATGACGCAGATGACGGCCAGCTCGACGATCGTCGGAGCGATGTTGAAGAGCAGGAAGTAGAGCATCATGTCGATGCTCTTGGTGCCGCGCTCGACGATCTTGGTGAGCGCTCCGGTCCGCCGTTCGAGGTGGAAGCGAAGCGACAGCTGGTGGATGTGGGCGAACACCCGCTCGGCCAGCCGCCGCGCCGCGTCCTGCCCGACCCGCTCGAAGATGGCGTTGCGCAGATTCTCGAACAGCACTCCGGCGAAGCGCGCGCCGGCGTAAGCGAGGACAAGCCCCACGGCGAGGCCGACGGCGGCGTCCGCGCCCTTCGCGCTCCCCGACATGATGTCGATGGCACCCTTGTAGACGAAGCCGGTGCTCAGCGAGATGCCCTTGGCGAGAAGCACCAGCAGGAAGGCGATCACCACCCGCGCCTTCAGCCCGGGCTCCCCGGTGGGCCACAGGTAGGGCAGGAAGCGGCGCATGGCGCTCCAGCCGGCGCGGGGGGTGGTATCGGTCGAGGATTCGAGGGGGCGCATCGAATCCTAAGGTAGGAGCGGGAGCCGCCGAACCCAAGCTGCCCTTTATACCCGTCATTCTGGAAGCGTTTCAGCATCAAGGTCGGGTACGGCAGTGAGGCGGAGCCCCTGGGCCTTGAGCAGGTTCGCGCTGCAACAATCGACACAAAAATTCCTTGGGCGTGACACAGCGGCCTCACGCACCAGGCCCAGAAGCGGCCCCACGGCAATTTGGTCGGGGCAGACCAAGCCGCCGTTCGCCGCAACGCCTGCGAAACGATTGGAACGGCGGGGATTCACAGGGGTTTAGCTTGATATGGAGCCGCTTGCCTTCATCATCGCGATCATGGGCTGCGGCGAAGCCGAGGCGCCTTGCCAGCAGATTCGCACCCTCGAGGCGCGCTATGAGAGCCAGGCCGCCTGCACGGCGGCCACGGAAGCGGCCCTGATCCAGAATAGCGACATCGATTTTCCGGTCGTCGCCGCCGAATGCGTCGCCGCCGGCGCAAGGCCCAATCCACCCAAGGCGAACCAGGTCCAGATTCCCGGACCGGGACGCGCCGACCTCAAGGTGAGCCCGATCCGGAGCTGAGGGCTCCGGCTGCCAACTTCGTCATGCTGAACCTGTTTCAGCAGCCAGCGACGAGCCGCCGCGCGGGCGGAGAACCGAACCTTGGAACGAGTTCAGGGTGACGGCGGGTCCTGGCCCGGAACCGCTTCGCCGAGCGGCGGTTTCCTCCCCGAACCTTACGAGGACGCGAAATGAGCAAGAGCCATCACGATTCCGGATCCGACCAGCCCCAGAACCAGAACAATGCGATGTCCGACGATCCCGGCGACGGCAGCCGCAATTCGTTCACGACCGGGCGCGACGGCGGCAGGACGGCCGCCGAGAAGGCTCCCGATCAGGACGACCAGGACGAATCGGCCATCGAGGCTTTCGGCGAGGAAGGCGCGGGCATCGCGCCGAAGGAGTGAGGCGATGAGCGACACCGAAACCCTGGACATGATCCACGAGGACGCACTGCCGGGGCACGAGAGCGAGCTCGAGCCCAAGCCCGACTGGGAACCGCGCTATCCGGGCTCCGGACGGCTGAAGGGCAAGGTGGCCTTGATCACCGGCGCGGACAGCGGCATCGGCCGAGCCGTCGCCGCCCTGTTCGCCCGCGAGGGCGCGGACGTCGCCATCCTCTACCTTTGCGAGCATGACGACGCCGCCAGGACGAAGAAGATCGTCGAGGGCGAAGAGCGCCGGGCGATCGCCATCGCCGGCGACGTCGGCGACAAGGCCTTCTGCGAGCGCGCGGTGAAGGAGACGGTCGAAAAGCTCGGCAAGCTCGACATCCTTGTCAACAATGCCGGCGAGCAGCATTATGACGAGAAGATAACGGAGGTCACCGAGGAGCAGTTGAAACGCACCTTCCAGACCAATTTCTACGGTTATTTCTTCATGGTCCAGGCGGCGCGGCCGCATCTCGAGGAGGGCGCCGCGATCATCAACTGCACGTCGGTGACCATGTACAAGGGCTCTGAGGGCCTGCTCGATTATTCGGCCACCAAGGGGGCGATCACCGCCTTCACCCGTTCGCTCTCGCAAAATCTGATCGGCGACGGCATCAGGGTCAACGCGGTCGCGCCCGGGCCGATCTGGACTCCGCTCAACCCGTTCGGCGGCCAGCCGCCCGAGAAGATCCCCGATTTCGGCAAGGACGTTCCGATGGGCCGGCCCGGCCAGCCCAACGAGGTGGCGCCGAGCTTCCTGTTCCTCGCCTGCGAGGATTCGAGCTACATGGCGGGCCAGGTGCTGCACCCGAACGGGGGCACTGTGGTGAACGGCTAGAAGCGTGGATGCCGGGACGGCGATTCGTGCTATAGGCGCCGCTCCAGACGAGGGGCGACGATGGGCAGGCTGATCCTCGGCATCGTTTTGGGCGTCGTCGCGGCGTTCGCCACGGTGTTCGCCGTCGATCTCGCCGGCCACCAGATCTATCCGCTGCCGAGCGGCCTCGACATGGACGACTACCAGGCCGTCGGCGCCTACGTCGGCTCGAGGCCTGCCGGCGCCGTCGCCTTCGTGTTTCTCGCCTGGTTCCTCGGCGCCTTCGACGGCGGCGTGGTGGCGGCGGCGATCTCGCGCCGCGCCTGGACGGCGTGGCCGGTCGCGGCCCTCGTCGCCGCCGCGGGCGTCGCCACGGTGCTGATGATCCGGCACCCGGTCCTCCAGCAGATCGGAGCGGTCGCCGTGCCCCTGCTCGGCGGGTTCGTCGCCAGCCTTGCGGCGCGAAGGATCGTCGCTTCGGCAGTCGAGCCGGCGGCGTGACCCGCTACCGCCGCTTCCGCGACTTCTGGCCGCATTATCTGCGCGAGCACAGGCGGCCGGCGACTCGAAGGCTTCATTATGCCGGCACCGGCCTCGTCCTGGTCTTCGCCGCGGCTGCGGCGCTGACCCGGGACTGGCGGCTGCTCCTTGCGCTGCCGCTGGCCGGCTACGGCTTCGCCTGGTTCAGCCATGCCGTCGTCGAACGCAACCGGCCGGCGACCTTCACCTATCCATTCTGGTCGCTGGCCGCGGACTTCAGGATGGGCTGGCTGTGGGCGACGGGGCGGCTCGACGAGGAGCTTGCCGAGGCGGGCGTGGAGCCGGAGCGACGGAGGGATGCGCGCGATGCGGGTTGAAACGACCGACGCCGACGCCGCCCGGTCGATCGCCGGGCTGCTCCTCAAGCTCAGGGCCCGGGACCTGGTCTCCGGCGAGGAAGAGGAAGTGCTCCAAGCCTCCGTCGCCGAGCTTCACGAATTTCCGGCGGGGCGGACGATCGTTCGCTCCGGAACGACGCTCAGCGCCTCGACCCTGCTCGTCGACGGCATCGTCTGCCGCTACAAGGATCTGGCCGACGGCCAGAGGCAGATCATGGAGCTTCACGTCGCCGGCGACTTCGTCGACCTGCACGGCTTCCTGCTCAAGAAGCTCGACCATAATGTCGGGGCGATGACCGCGGTCCGCGTGGCGAGCGTCCCCCACGACGCTCTTCGCGGAATCACCGAGACCCACCCCCATCTCGGCCGGATGCTGTGGTTCTCGACCCTGCTCGACGCCGCCATCCACCGCGAGAAGATATTGTCGATCGGCCGGCGCAGCGCCCTCGCCCGGATCGCCCACATCTTCTGCGAGCTTCTCGTCCGGCTGCGCATCGTCGGCCTGGCCAGCGAGACCGGCTATGCCCTGCCCCTCACCCAGGCCGACCTCGCCGACGCGACCGGCCTCACCTCCGTCCACGTCAACCGGATGCTCAAGAAGCTGCGCGACGAGAAGCTGCTGACCTTCCGCGGCGGGACGGTGACGATCGACGACTGGGAGCAGCTGCAGCGAGTCGCGGAGTTCGACCCGACCTATCTGCACCTGGAGCGCCGGCCGAGGTGACGGCTCCTGCTCCCGGCGAGGCCGGGGTCAGGCTGGATCCCGGCCTTCGCCGGGAAGCTACAAGTCCCGAACTTCGAACCCTTCGCGGTCCACCATGCGCTGTGCCAGCATGGAGCGGTGGCACTCCGGAGCGCCGCGCTCGTAGCAGAGCAGGGCCGACGGACGGGCTCCCGCCTCGGCCAGCGCCCGCTCCATCGCCAGCGCCGCCTCCGGGGTCTCGAGCTGGTCCGCATAGATGGCCCGCATCTCGGCGACCCGCCCGGCCCGGGCCGCCTGGCGCCCGTCCGCGGGGGTGCCCAGCGCGCGCAGGTGGAGATAGTCGATGCCGCGCTCGCGAAGGCCGCCGGCGAGCGCCGTCTTGGAGAAGCCCGGCCGGCGCGACGCGGCGACGGCGCGCACATCGAGGACAAGCTCGACTCCGGCCAACTGGAGCTCGTCGAGGAACTCCGCCTGGGTCTTGCCTTCATAGCCGATGGTGAACAGCGTCCGCATCGCCGCCCTTTAGGGTCCGCACTCGATACCGGCAACGGCCAGGATCGCCCGAAGAAGCGGCGGGGCGGAGAGGCGGTCATGGCCGTTGCCGGTATCGAGTGCGGACCCCTAGCAAAGACGCTGCTCAGCCGCTATGCCGCCCAGGTTTTTGCGAGCCGGTCCAAGAGGGTAAATGGCCAAGGAAGAATTACTCGAGATGCGCGGGCAGGTGGTCGAGCTGCTGCCCAACGCCATGTTCCGAGTGAAACTCGAGAACGACCATGAGATACTCGGCCACACCGCCGGCAAGATGCGCAAGAACCGCATCCGGGTCCTCGTCGGCGACGAGGTGCTCGTCGAGCTGACTCCCTACGACCTCACCAAGGGTCGGATCACCTATCGGTTCAAGTGACGGGACCGACAGGTCGCCGCCGTATCGGGATTCTGAAACGAGGCCCGCATGAGGGTATGAGGCGCGCATGCGCCTGATTCTCGCCTCGGCCTCCCCCCGCCGGCTCGAACTGCTGGCCCGGCTCGGCGTCGCGCCGGACGCCGTCATCCCGGCCGAGATCGACGAGGCTCCGCACAGAGGGGAGATTCCCGACCGTTACGCCTGCCGGATGGCGGCCGAGAAGGCGGTGGCGGCGGCCGAGCCGGGGAGCGTGGTCCTGGCCGCGGACACGGTCGTCGCGGCGGGGCGGCGGATTCTTCCCAAGACGGAGAGCGAGGGGGAAGCCCGAACCGCGCTGACTTTCCTCTCCGGCCGCCGCCACCGGGTCCACTCGGCCGTCGCCGTGACCGACGCGGAGGGCCGCACGCGGATCCGCCTCTCGACCAGCCGGGTCGCCTTCAAGCGCCTCTCCCCCGAGGAGATCGATTCCTATCTCGCCGGCGGCGAATGGCGCGGCAAGGCGGGCGGCTATGCGATCCAGGGCCGGGCCGAGGCGCTGGTCAGGATGCTGTCGGGCAGCCATTCGGGCGTGATGGGCCTGCCGCTCTACGAGACCCGAATCTTGCTTCGCGCCGCCGGTTACCCCCTTGGCTGAGTGGCTCTACGAGGAGGGGATTGGCGAGAATCGCGCAATCCTGGTGAAGGACGAAGACATCCTCGCGGCGGCGATCGAGCTACCCGGGGAGATGCGCTGCGGTTCCGTGCTGGCCGGCAGGCTCGTCCAGATCGCCATTCCGGGCCGCCGGGGCATCGTCTCGACCGACCGGGGCGAGGTGATGGTCGAGCCGCTGCCGCCAGGCCTTACCGAAGGGCAGAAGGTTCGGGTCGAGATCGTCCGCGAGCCCATTGCCGAACCGGGCCATCCCAAATTCGCCAAGGGCCGGATCACCGACTCCGAGGAAAAGGAAGGCCCGAGCCTGGCCGAGCGGATCGGCTCGCCGCGCCCGCTCCCGCCGCTCGGCCCGGACCTCTTCTATGAGAATGGCTGGGACGAGCTGATCGGCGAAGCGATCGAGGGCATCATCGATTTCGGGGGCGGCGAGCTTCGGATGAGTCTGACGCCGGCCATGACCCTGTTCGACGTCGATGGCTTTCTTCCCCCCTTCGAGCTTGCGCTGGCGGGCGCCGAGGCCGCGGCCTACGCGATCCGCCGTCATGATATCGGCGGTTCGATCGGGATCGACCTGCCGACCGTCGCCGCGCGCGAAGAGCGGCTGCGCGTCGTCGCGGCGCTCGACGCCGTGCTTCCGCGGCCGTTCGAGCGGACGGCGGTCAACGGTTTCGGCTTTCTCCAGGTGGTTCGGCGCCGCGAGCGGCGATCGCTGCCCGAACTGATCCAATGGGACGAAGTCGGGGCAGCCGCCCGCGACCTGCTTCGCACGGCCGAGCGCGGGATCGGCGGCTGCGAGCTCGTCGCCGCGCCCGCCGTGATCGCCCGGCTTCGAACCGAGCCGGCCTGGCTCGAAACGCTGGCTCGGCGCATCGGCGGCCCGGTCGCCTTGCGGGAAGACCCCACGCTCACCACATGGCGGAGCCATGTCCACGTCAAGCCTTCCTAAGCGCGGCAAGGGCTGCCCCTTGTGCGGCAAGCCGGCCAGCGCCGGGCACGCTCCCTTCTGCAGCCACGGCTGCCGCGACCGCGACCTTCTGAACTGGCTCGGCGATTCCTACCGAGTGCCGGGCCCGCCCGCCGTGGAAAACCCCGAAGGCGGGCTGGACAGCGAAGGCTGAGCGCCTCTATAGGCGCTCGTCTTCGGCTCCGCCGGAACGCCCAGGTAGCTCAGTTGGTAGAGCACGTGACTGAAAATCACGGTGTCGGTGGTTCGATTCCGCCCCTGGGCACCATTCCCGCAGCTCCTGATGGATCGTCATCCCGGACTTGATCCGGGATCCATGAACACGGGCGGTCGGAGCGTCGAACTCCGGTGTTCATGGATTCCGGCTTTCGCCGGAATGACGAAGAGGCTTGGCCGCGCCACTACCGCCTTAAGACGCAATTGCCGCTCATGACCGCCGGAGCTAACGGGAACTTCCTCAGCTTTCGTTCATCTAATCTGGGTTGCAATTGAGCACCCTTTTCGAGGGGAATCGTACGAGCCAGGCCCATCTCAACGCGATCGGCACCGCCGTTCCGAAGCATGACGTCCACTCGGCCTTCATCCGCTGGGCGGAGGGCCGGCTGCGGGAGCCGCGGGCGCGCGCCTTGTTCGCCCGGATGGCGGCGCGGTCGGGGATCGAGCATCGCTGGTCGGTGCTTCCGCCGGCCCCCTACGGGGCCTCGCCGGTCGATCCGGGCGGCTTCTACCACGGCCCGCTCCCGACCACGGGCGCCCGCATGGACATCTATGCGCAGGCCGCGCCGAGGCTGGCGCTGGAGGCGATCGGCAAGCTCGACGGGGCGGTCGCCGGAATCACCCATTTGATCGTCGCCAGCTGCACCGGCTTCGTCGCTCCGGGGATCGACCAGATCATCGCCGCCGAGCTTGGCCTGGGCGGCCATGTCGAGCGCACCCTGGTCGGCTTCATGGGCTGCTATGCCGCGGTCTCGTCGCTTCGCCTGGCCCACCATATCGTCCGCTCCGAGCCGGAGGCCCGGGTGCTGGTGGTGACGGTCGAACTGTCCAGCCTCCACCTCCAATATGAGGAGGATGTCGAGCGGCTGCTCGCGGCCCTCCAGTTCGGCGACGGCGCCACCGCTTCGCTGGTGACGGCCCAGCCGAGCGGATTCGCTCTCTCCCGGCCGTTCGCGGCGACGCTTCCGGATTCGGGGGAGCTGATCCGCTGGCGGGTCGGCGACCACGGCTTCGTCATGGACCTTTCCGGCGAGGTTCCGGGCCGGATCGGCGAGGCGCTTCGCGACCGGGGCGTGCGCGAGGCGATGCTGGGCAACGAGGCGCCCGAGGCGTTCGACGCCTGGGCGGTGCATGCCGGCGGCCGCTCGGTGCTCGATTCGGTCGAGCACGGGCTGGGCCTGCCGCCGCAAGCGCTGGCGGAGTCCAGGCAGGTGCTCTCGCGCTTCGGCAACATGTCCTCCTCCACCTTGCCCTTCGTGCTCGAGCGGCTGCTCGCCGACCCGGAGCGGCGCCGCGGAATCGCGCTCGCCTTCGGCCCGGGCCTGGCGGCGGAGGGGTTCCACTTCGAGCGGGCGGCGTGAGGTCGCTTGAGCGACGGGTCCGCGACGAAGAGCAGATGGACGACCCGTCGCTCGATCCCAAGGTCTATGTCGAGGTCCTGAAGGGGCTCGGCCGGGTCAATAACTGGACCTTCGCCGCCCGCCCCACTTTGTCCTTCCTCGGCCGAGCCACGCGCGGCCGCGAGGGGTTCAGCCTGCTCGACGTCGGCTCCGGCGAAGGAGGAATGCTGCGGGTGATCGCGAAATGGGCGCGCAAGCGGGGGCTGGCGGCGCGGCTTACCGGAGTCGACCTCAACCCGAAGAGCGAGGGCGTGGCCCGGGCGATGACTCCCGCCGGCATGCCGATCGTCTACCGGACCGGAGACTATCGCGACCTCGGCCGCTTCGACGTCGTGATCAGCAGCCTCGTCGCCCACCATATGAGCGATACCCAGCTGCTCGACTTCCTGCGCTGGATGGAATCGAGCTCGGACCGGGGCTGGTTCGTCAACGACCTCCACCGGCATCGTTTCGCTTATCACGGCTTCCCGCTGCTCACGACCCTGCTTAGAGTCCATAGAATCGTCCGCGAGGACGGGCAGCTGTCCATCGCCCGCTCTTTCCGGCTCGGCGACTGGCGGTCGATCCTGGCCGAGGCCGGAGTCGCCGACGGAGTCGAGGTCCGCCGCTATTTCCCGTTCCGGCTGTGCGTCGAACGGCTGCGCTGATCGTCGGCGGCGGGCCCGCTGGCTCGGCCGCGGCCATCGCCCTCGCCCGCGCCGGGATCGGGGCGGAGGTGATCGAGCGGACCGACGGCCCGCACGACATCGTCTGCGGCGGCTTCCTCGGCTGGGACGCCCTGGCCGCGCTCGAGCGGCTGGGAGTGGACCCGGCCGCGCTCGGCGCCCGGGAGATCCGGCGGCTTCGGCTGGTCTCCGCCGCCCGCTCGGTCGAAGTGGCCCTGCCCCGGCCCGCCGCCGGCCTTTCGCGGCGGACTCTCGACGAGGCCATGCTCGCCGCGGCGCGACAGGCGGGGGCCACGGTCAGCCGGGGCCGAACGGTGCGCGCGGCCGACCTGGCGGAGCGCCGGATCCGGCTCGACGACGAGGAGGGGCTGGCGGGCGAGACGCTCGTCCTGGCCACCGGCAAGCACGAGCTTCGCGGCGCCGGCCGCCCGGTCGACATCTCGACCCGGCCGCTCGGGCTGAGGGCCTCGCTGACGCCGGGCAAGGCCCTGGCGAGCGCCCTCGAGGGGGTGATCGAGCTCCATCTCTACGACGGCGGCTATGCCGGGCTGCTTCTCCAGGAGGACGGCAGGGCCAATCTCTGCCTCTCCGCTTCGCGAGACCGGTTGAAGGAGGCCGGCGGGATCGACGCGCTGATGGCCCGGCTGGCGGAGGAGCTTCCCGCTTTCGCCGATCGCCTGGGCGGGGGCGAGGCCGGCGGGTGGAGTGCGGTGTCGGGCGTCCCTTATGGCTGGCGCGCCGACGGGACGACGGCGGGCGTCTATCGGGTCGGCGACCAGGCCGCCGTCATTGCCTCGCTGGCCGGGGACGGCATCGCCATCGCCCTGGAGAGCGGGGTCGCGGCGGGACGGGCGATTGCCAGCGGAGTGCCGGCGGGGGATTTCCAGCGGGCCTGGGCGCGGCGGGCGCGCCGGCCGGTGGGGCTTGCGGAGGGGCTTCGGCGGTCGGCGGAGAACCCGCTCGCCCGCCAGGCGATGATGGGGCTGCTCGGCTGGTTTCCCTCGCTGGCGCCGCTGGCGGCGAAGCTGACCAGGATCGGGTGAAATCCTCCCCCTGCTTCGCGCGGGGAGGATGAGCCCTAATATTGCTTCCGGTACCTCAGATTGACGTTGTTGCCGCCGCCCGACGTCCCGACCTGGGAGAGGATGCTGAGCGCCTTCGACAGGGCGATCTCGATCTGGGTCGCGGTGAAGCCGCGGGCGTCGGTGATGATCTCCAGATAGATGTCGTCGGAGACGTAGAAGCCGGCGGCGATGGCGGTGCCCCGGCCGGTGGTGTCGTCGGCGCCGAGGATGCGCAGCCGGTCGAGGCCGGTCGACGAGCGCAGCTTGCCGAGCGGATTGAGGCCGCCGCCGCCGCCGCGCAGGCTGTTCAGCGAGGACGCCAGCTGAACCGCCTGAAGCGCGGAGATCTCGGTCACCGAGCCGCCGAACAGGATCCGGGCCATGATCTCGTCCTGCGGCAGGCCGGGATTGGAGGTGAAGGCGATCTGCGGGTTGTTGGCGCTGCCCGAGACGTTGATGTTGACGGTGACGTCCTTGATGTCGGCCGAGGCGACGATGTCGAGCCTGGGGTTCGGCGGGCGCTGGCCGGTGAACTGGATATGGCCGCGGGTGACGTCGAAGCGCTGGCCCGAGAAGCTGTAGGTACCGCGGATCAGATCCGCCTCGCCGAGGATGGATGGGGTCGCCGTCGTGCCCTGGACCCGAAGGTCGGCGCTCCATTCGGATTCGAGGCCCATCCCGGCGATGAACAGCCGGTTGTCCGCGCGCAGCCTGAGGTCGAGCTTCCAGATGCTCGGGGCGGTGTTGTCCGCCTGCTGGGTAGCATCCCGGACGGTCGGCAGGGGCTCGCCCTTGCGCCGCACCCCCGCCAGTTCGACGACCTGGGCGGCGCCCTGGCGGATGATCTGGTAGCGCACCTCGGGAAGGGCGAGGTCGCCCGAGATGAGCGCCCCGTTGGCGCGGCTGTTGGTGATGGCGAGGTCGCCGGTCAGGGTCGCGCCGATATTGTCGCTTCGGGCGAGCTGGGCGTCGTCGAGCTTGAGACGGATGTCCATCGGATAGCCGGCCGCCGAAGCGAAGCCGACCGTTCCGCTACCGCTGATCGTGCCCGAGCCGGCGCGGCCGGAAAGCTGGGTAATCTGGAGCTCGGAGCTGGTGAACCGGCCCTGGAGGGCGAGCTGGCTGATCCTCGTGCCGTAGGTTTCGTGGACGAAGGTGAGGTTGTTGGCGCGGACGATTCCGGTGAGCTGCGGGCTCTGCACCCGGCCCGAGAAATCGGCGGCGACCCCGATCGGTCCGGAGAGCTGCATGTCGGCCACTCCGCTCAGCGACCACAGCACCTCGGCCGGGCCGTTATAGCGGATTCCGCCGGCGAGCGGAGCGGCGAGCAGTCGGGTCGTCCAGCCGCCGGCGCCGGGGCCGACCGGCTGGAGGCGGAGCTGGGCGCGGCCGATGACGGCGGCGTCGCGGCGGATGACGGCGGCGAGGCTGCCGCCCTCGGGCCGAAGCTGGCCGGCCAGGGTCAGGTCGACCGGCGGCGAGCGGACGGCGATCCCGGTGCGGGTGAAGCCGGCGATGGCCAGGCGGGCGTCGGCCCTCGGGAAGGTGTCGCCGCCGACCTGGGCGAAATCGATGCTTCCGGTGGCCCGGCCGCCGAGGCCGAGGCCGGGCGAGAAGACGTTCAGGATCGAGATGTCGAAATCGTTGAGCCGCGACTGGACGACCATGCCATTGCCCCAGCGGCCGGCGAGCTGGACGTTGCCCTGCGGCAGGACGAGCTCGGCCGGCGCCAGCTGCCAGCCGCCGGCGACCTTCGAGATCTGGGCCGGGCGGGCGAGGCGGAAGGGGATGTTCCTCACCTGCCCCTGGGCGGCGGCGCGGATCAGGTTCGGCGACAGAGCGGCGTTGACCGCCACCCGGAAGGGCATCCCGCTCGTCCCTTCGGCGAAGACCTGGGCGAGGCCGTTGCCGCCGCGATAGTCGATCTTGGCCCGGGCCCGGGCGAGGAAGAAATTGTTGGCTCGGACCCCAGCGAGCTGGGCGTCGCCGACGATGTGGGGGGCGTCGGGATAGAGGATGACGCTGGCCTGGATGATCCCGCGCTGGATCAGGATCGGATTCTCGCCCGGTATCTGGGCGCCGTTGGCGGTCGCGTCGATGTCGGCCCGCTGGTAGGGGCCGGCGGCGGCGAGCTGGATCGTGCCCTGGAGGCCCTGGCCGGTCATCGACAGGGTCCCGACGAACGGGCCGGCCGGGGTTCGGACGACCCGTCCGGTGAAGGTCATTCCGGCGAAGAGCAGACGGCGGACCTCGACGGTCATCGGCCCGCGTCCCGACAGGATGATGACGTCGGCTTCAAAGGGGCCGTAGGCCGACTGGCCTTTCGCGCTGATCGCATAGCCCCCGGCGACGGCGCGCACCGTGGCGGTGACGTCCCGCAAGCCGATGCCGAAGCCGGGACTGGCGGCGCGGAGCTGGATCTGCGGCCGGGTCGCGGTCCCGGTGACCACGACCGCAAGCGCGCCATAGGCCCGCGATACGCCCGCGGCCCGGATGCTGACCCGGCCGTCGGGCCAGATCGTGCCGCCGCCCGAGGTGATCCGAAGCCCGGGCGAGCTCAGCCGGACATTGTCGAGCGTGATCACTCCGGCCGGGCTCATCACGACGTTTGCCGAGGCGGTGGCATTGCCTTCGAGGACTCCGGCCGCGGTCGGATTGTCGATCCGCCGGGTGCGCACCGCCACCCGGCCCTTGAGCCCAAAGCCGCTGCCGGCGGTGAACACGTCCATGTCGGTGGTGAGATCGAGGAGGCCGATTCCCTCCATGAGGTAATTGTTCACCGTGCCCTGGATGCCCGCGCGATACTGGCCCTTGGCGAGATCGGCGGCGAGGACGACGGTGGCGTTCAAGCGGTCGGAGCGGATCTTCAGATTGTCGGAAACGAGCTTCGTGCCGCTGATGTTGATCGTGCCGTTCGCCGAGACATTGGTGAGCAGGCTGCCGAGCGACGGATCGAGGCCGCTGATCCGGCGCGCGCGTGCCTGGATCGGGATCCGGATCCGGTCGGTGTCGACCTTGGCCCTGCCCCGCGCCTGGAGGAGCTCGATCGTGGTCTCGTCGAAGCTCAGCGAGCGGGCGCGCAAATCGTAGGCGACGAACGGCGTGCGGAAGGCGCCGTTCAGGACCATCGCGACTCGAAGGTCGGTGCCGTTTATGTTCGGGCCGATCACCTGCGGGCGCGAGAGCCGGGCGGCGACCTTGAAATCCTGGAACTGGCTCCGGCCGAGATCGAGCATCCCGTCGGCGACGATGCCGATGGAAGGCGAATTGAGGGTCAGCCTGGTGTCGGCCCGGCGCTGGTCGAGCTTGGTCGTCAGGTTAACCTGGACCTGCGGCGAGAGCAGGTTCCTGGGGACGCCGGCCGCCATGAGCATTGCCGGGTTCATCGGCCCGGCGACGGTGAAAGTGCCGTCCTTCGCGCCGACGGCGAGGTCGGCGAACTCCCGGCCTCCGAGGATCGCCTTGGCCTTGCCGCGCCAGTTGGTCCAGCTGCCGTTGCCGCCGAGCGTGGCGACGAGCGGCTGGTTCAGGCCCGACAGCTTGGCGACGAAGCCGTTGGCGGGCGCCTCGACACGGACTCCGAGGGCGAGGCGATTCGCTTCGGGAACGGCGTCGATGCGCAGGGCGAGCTTGTCGCCGCCCGGCAGGTCGCGGCCGACCAGGGCATTGGCGTCGAGCGCCACCTGGGCGCGCCCGTCGTCGATGCGGGCGCTTCCGGCGAGGCTGAGGAGATGGCGATAGCCGGTCACCGCCGGGTCGACGAGCATCCGGTCGACCTTGATCTGGCCGATGTCGACATTGATGTCGGGAAGCAGCGGGGCGTTGGGATCGCCCGGCTTGAGCTCGGGCAGCCGGTAGAGGCGCGCCTGCGGGATTTCGAGCCGCTTGATGTCGATATGGTTGCGGAAATAAGCGAGCGGCCGCCAGTCCAGGGTCGCCTCGGGAGCGATGAAGAAAGTGCCCTTCGGGTCCTTCAGGGTCAGATCGTGGAGGGTGAGCTCGCCGAACAGCGAGCCCTCGATCCGGCCGACGTCGATGTCGAGCCCCGACGCCGTCTCGAGCTGGTTGATCTGCTTGACGACGAAGCGGTGGCCGAGCGACGAGTTCAGCCAGACGAAGAAGAGCAGGATCGCGACGACGATCCCGATGAGGCCGACTCCGGTCCATTTGGCCGCGGTTCGGGCGCGGCGGCGGCCGCTCGGCACATGGGGCGAGGGTTCGGCCGCAGTCGCCATCTAGAAGGCCTGCCCGATCGAGACGTAGATGGCGAAGCGGCTCTCGCCCTTGCGGCGGCCGAGCGGAACCGCGATGTCCGCCCTCATCGGGCCGAAATTGGTGTAGAGCCGGCCGCCGACGCCGACCCCGAAGCGCATGTCGTTCAGCCGGGGAGTCTGGCTCTCGTAGACCTGGCCCGCGTCGACGAAGCCGACCACGCCGTAATTGCCGAAGCGGTAGCGGGCCTCGACCGCGAATTCGACGAGGCTCCGGCCGCCGGTCGGGATGAACTTGGTCGGATCGTCCTTCTCCTCGGGATCGGTCGGGTCGAAATCGGGGTTCGCGACCTCGATCCGCGGGCCCAGCTCCTGGAAGCCGAAACCGCGCACCGATCCGCCGCCGCCCGCATAGAGCCGCCGCGACGGCGCCAGCTCGGCGAGCTCGGCGCCGTAGATGGAGCCCGCCCGGGCGCGGCCGGCGATGACGATATTGTCCTGCACCGGATAATAGACGCTGCCGTCGAGAATGTTGCGGATGTAGGGCTGTCCCGGCTCCCTCAGCGACGTCTCAGGGTTGACGAAGGCCTTGAGGCGAAAGCCCCTGGTCGGATCGAGCAGGCTGTTGGAGCGGTCGTAGCCGACCTGCCCGCTCACTCCGGCGAGGAAGAAGGCGTCGGCGATCGAGAGCGGCGGGAAGCCCGTCTGCGCCTCGTTGGTCGCGATCACCTCCGCGCCCAGCGCGTAGGTCCAGACCTTCTGCCAGATCGGAGTCGACTCGCGGGCAACCTGTGCCTGGAGTCGGGTCGTGTAGCCCTTGAAGGCGGGAAGGTCCCGGCGCCCGGCCTCGGCCTGGACGAAGATGCTTCGGTCGCGCTTCTTCCAATTGTTGCGGCGAAGGCGGACTCGAAGCAGCTGCTCCTGGGTGCCGGCGATGGCGTTGACCATCAGCCCGCCTTCGGGCGGGAACAGGTTGCGATGCTCCCAGGTCGCTTCCGCCCGGAAGCCCTCGCCGGTCGAATAGCCGGCCGTCCCGGCCAGCGACCGCGCCGGACCGGCGTCCTGCTTGACCAGGATGTTCACATATTCGGTGCCGTCCTCGGCCTTCTCGCCGGTCGCCACCGGTTCGGCGGAGACGGTCGTGAAGAGGTTGGTGGCGATCATCGCTTCGCGAAGGTCGTCGACCTTGCGGCTGTCGTAGAGGTCGCCGCGCTTGAAGCGCGAAAGCACTCCGACGTGCTTCGCCCCGAAGGCGAGATCGCCTTCGGTGGTGAAGCCGGCGAAGCGGGAGCGATTGCCGGGGCTGACCGGCAAGGTGTAGTCGCCGTGGCGGGTCTCGGGGTCGAGAAGGATGTCGCGAAGGCCGACCTCGGCGAACGGATAGCCCTGCTGCGGAAGGCGGAGCCGGACATTGGCCTCGGCGGCCTCGACGTTGACCGCCACGATCGGGTCTTCGGTCTTGAGCGGAAGCGCCTCGCGGGCGAGGTCGGGAGGCTCGGTCTGCGGCCCGTCGATCTTGATGTTGCCGAGCAGGTAGCGCGGCCCCGGCACGGCGCTCACCACCACCCGCATCTGGCCCGGCTGGTCGGGCAGCTGCTCGATCGAGGACAGGGCGGTCGCGTCGTAATAGCCTTCGGAGCGGAGCAGCCGGACGGCGAGAAGCTCGTCCTCCTTCGCCCGGGCCGAAATCTGGGCGCCGTTGGTCGCCTCGCCATCGGAATCCTCGAGCGCCGAGAGGTCGCGGAAGCGGCCTTCCAGGCCGATCTCCTCGAGCCCCTCGACGACCAATGTGTAGCGGACCGGCTCGACCTTCTCGTCGTCGTCGCCGTCGCTTTGCGTCGGCGGCGGGGTCGTGACGTCGAACTCCGAAATAGGAGTCAGCGGCCGGGTGAGCTCGGGGTCGGCGACCGTCGCGTCGGGGATCAGCTCGCCCTCGGGAGTCGTCGCGGGCGGCGGGCCGGCGAAATCCTCGAGCGGCTCGAGCGGCCTGCCGAGCTCGGGATCGAGCGCCGGCAGCTCCTTGTCGAACTGGCTGTCGGTGACGATCGGCTCGTCGGACGGAGGCGTTTGCGGGGGCTCGGTCTGGGCCGACGCCGCCGTGGCCAGCGCCAAGGCGCCGGCGGCGACCGCTCCCATCAAAATACCCGCCTTCTTCAAATGCCCGCCGCTCCCGAGGTCCAAGCTCGGTCCTTACGCCGAAAAACGTTCAACTGGAAAAGCTTGCATTTGTTCCGGAGGCGTAAGGGAGGACCTCTGTGGCGCGATGGCCACGTCATAGATTGCTCGCCGCGCTCAGCTCTTCGGCACCACCGGAGCCGCCCCGTCGCCGATAATCGCGAAGCCCGCCCAGTAATAAGGATGGGAGGTTTCGGGCGCGGCCATCAGCTTGCCCTCGGCCAGGCGCAGCGCGGTCGCGGTCGCGGTGCCGGGCGGGGGTTCGAACAGCCCGGAGATGAGCCGGTTGGTCGAGTCGTAATCGTCGGGGACCGGCCAGTGGCTGGCGATGACCGAGCGGCCGCCCGCGCCGACGAAGGCGCGCACCAGCCCGTCCAGAGCGAACTCGCCGCCGCCGCGGAGCCCCGCCTCGCGGCTCGCGGCGAGGCTCGCCTTGCCGGCGGTGTCGCAGGCGGAGAGGATGACGAGGTCGGCGTCGAGGCGGAGGTCGTAAATCTCGGCGAAGCTGAGCAGCCCGTCCGAATCGCCGCCGGCGAACGAGGTCATCAGCGCCGGCCGGGCCGGGCATTCCGGGCGCGGCGCGGTGACCAGCCCGTGGGTGGCGAAATGGAGGATGCGATATTGCGAGAGGTCGCCGCGCGACTTGATCGCGGTGTCGCTGAACCCGGCGCCGGTGACGATATCCGATCCGCCGCCGCCGACCGCGGTTCGCGCGGTGAGGAGCTCGGAGTCGGAGATCGGCTTCGCCCAGTGACCGACCGGCCAGCCGCAGCCGGGCGTTTCGCCGAGCAAGGCGCGTACCGCCGACCGCTCGGCCGCGGCCCCGAGCGGCGGCGCGTTCTCGCCGAAGCCGAGATAGGGCTTCGCGGCCCGCGAGGCGGCGGCCCGGCGGACGTCGCGGAAGGCGCGCGCCGAGACGGCGGTGCTGACGTCGCGGTCGCGGCCGAGCCAGCGCACCGAAGTGAAGTCGAAGCCGTCGTCGCCCGCCCGCCGAGCCTTGGCGAGATAGGAGTCGACACCGCTGCGCTCGGTCACCAGCAGGTTGGGCGGAAGCCGGAGCAGGGCGCCGTCGGGCTCGAAGATGAGGTGGGTGACCGACCGCATGGCCTCCGCGCCCGGACCGAAGAGCTGGCCGTAGAGCGCGAAGGCCCGCTCCACATCGAAGGGGTAAGTGAGGATCCGTCCCTCCTCCTCGACGGCGATGGTCGCCCGCAGCGCATCGACCTGGCGCTCGAGCTCGGCCGGGCTCGCGGCGATCTTCCAGGCCGTCGCCGAACCCGTAGTCGCCATCACCGCATAAGCCCGGTCGCCGACGACGATCATCTTGTAATAGGCCTCGCCGGGCCGGAGCGCCTGCTGAAGCTCGGCGAGGTCCATCAGTCCGCCGGAGAGCACCCGGTAGCGCGGGAAGTCGGCCAGCCTCGACTGGGTCGCCACCTGCTCCTGGCCAAGCCGGGCAAGCTCCGCTCGAAGCGCGGCGAGCCGGACCTCGTCGGGCACGGGCGCGGCGGCGAGGCGGGCGATCTCGACGTGGAGCCGCTCGATCGAGCGGCCGAGGTTGACCGACTGGCGGAACAGCCGGGCGGCCTCGTCGCTTCCGCCGGAAAGCTCGCGCGCCAGCACCGCCTGGGTCTGGGCGACTCCGGGACGGACGAGGAGCTGGCTCGCCTTGAACATCTCGGCCACCGCGGCCGGGTCGCGGCCCTCGCGCTCGAGAAGCTCGAAATAGGGCGCGAGGGTCCGGTGAAGAGTCGGCGACGCGCTTCCACCGGCGGAATTGGCCTCGACGACCTGCTTGTAGAGGGCGCGCGCCTCGGCGGTCCGGCCGCTTCGCGCGAGATAAGCGGCGAGCCGGGTCCGGGCGCCGAGCAAGGCGGCGGAGCCGGGATAGCCGGCCTCGAGCAAGGCGATCGCGGCGCGGTGCCGGCGTTCGGCCTCGGCCAGGTCGCCCCGCGCTTCCGCCAGCGCCGCCAGCTCGCCATAAACCTGCGCCCGAAGCCAGATCGTCGAAGCGAGCCGTCCGTCGCGAACCGCCTCAAGCCCGGCCAGTGCCCGCTGGAGGGCGGCCGAAGCCGGCTCCGGCCGCCCGGCGAGCCGGAGCAGGGTGCCGCGAAGATGAAGCGCCTGGGCGTCGAGTATCTGGGCCCGTTCCTCGGGGAGGAGCGCTCCGCCCGGTCCGCCGAGCTGGCGCAGGGCGGGCGATTCGGCGGCGACGCGGGCGGCGGTGCGGGCGTCGATCGCGGTCGCGGGCTCGGGCACCGGCAGCATGGCCGAGGCCGGCAGCGGCTTGTCGAGCTCGGCCAGGGCGTCGGCGGCGCTGCCCCGGTTGAGAAGGTCGATGGCGCGGTAATTGCGAAGCATCCGGGCGACCACCATGTCGCCGCCGCCGGCCTGGGCGGCGCGCTCGAACAGCGCGTCCGCCTCGCCGTAATAACCGAGGTTCGACTGCTGGACGGCGGCGTTGACGATCGCCTCGGCGCGGCCGGCGCCGGCCGGCTCGGCGGCGGTGAGCGCCTCGAAGAATTCGGCGGAGTCGGCGTAGAGGCCGGCATTGTTGCGGCGATAGGCTTCGTCGCGGGCCCGAGCCGGATCGAGCGCCCCCGCCTGGGCCCGGGCGAAGGCGGCGGGATCGCCCGCCTCGGTCACCGCCACATCGACATTGCCCGGCATCGCCCGGTCCGCGGCCAGGGTGCGAAGGCCGAGGCGAAGCGCGCTGTCATAGCCGGCGAGGCCTTCGGCGACGAACAGGGTGTCGCCGCGCCGCCAGCTGTAGATGCGCCAGGGAAGGCCGTCGCCGAGCGTGCATCTCGACACCGCGACTCCGCGAAGGGCTTCCAGATCGGTGCGGGCGGCGGGGGAGCATTGGACCTTGCCTAGTCGAAGCGTGGCGAGCCTCTCGCCGGGATCGCCGCCCCTTACCCTCAGCGCGTAGAGCCGTCCGACCGGCGCCGCCGCGTCACGGCAGACGATCGCGTAGCCGCGATCGAACATGTCCTTCAGCGCCGGGTCGCGCGACGAGGATTCGGCCGAGCAGATCGTGCTTCCCCCCGATCCCAGTCGGAAGCTGTCCTGGAGGCCGATCCTCGGCTCGGCGGCGGCGGCCGGCGCCGCCGCTGCCGCGGCCAGGGCGAATGGGACCCAGCGCTTCATCGCGGCGGCCGCTCCTCTTCGTCGTCGTCCTCGTCATTGTCGACCCAGAGACTGCTGTCGCCGCCGCTGGCGACCGGTTCGTCGATCAGCGCCGAGCCGCCCAGGCCGACATCGATGAGCTCGCCGCGCCGCCGGGCTTCCTCCGGCACCAGCGGACCCGGCACGATGGCGGAATTGGTGAGGCGACCGGCGGCCCCGGGGGGGAGCTGCGGCTGCGGCGGAGGCGGTGGCGGTGGTGGAGGCGGCGGAGGCGGAGGCGGCGGCGGCGGCGGCGGCGGAGGTGGAGGAGGTGGCGGAGGTGGCGGAGGTGGAGGAGGTGGAGGGGGCGGCGGGGGCGGCGGGCAGACGCCGTTGTTGATGTTGCACAGGTTCAGCTCGGAATCGGCGCTGTAGGTGGTGCCGGCGGCCTTGCCGAAGTCGGCGAGGGCGAAGAAGGCATTGCCGGCGGTGAAGGTGCCGTCCGCGTTGCGCCGGCGGCCGAAGCCGACGACGGTGATCGGGAGAGCGCCGCCGCGGATCGAAAGGCCGCGGGCGCCGACGGTCAGGCCGGCGAGGTCGGTCGCGGTGCCGCTGTTCTGGACGAACAGGGTGTTGCCGACGGTGAAGGCGATTCCGCCCGCCATCAGATAGCCCGCCAGATCCACCGCCCCGCCGTTGTTCAGCAAGGCGGCGCTTCGGCCGGGGAAACTGGGATTGGCGGCGAGCTGGGCGGTGAGCCCGGAATCGGCGACGGCGATGTCGGGCGCGGCGACGGCGAGAAGGCCGGCCGGAGCGCCCAGATTGTCCCTGATCCGGATCGAGCCGGCGGGCGTGACCACCTGCACCCGCTCGCCCGCGGCGAGGACGAAAGCGTCGGTCGCCGACGCGTTGGAGTAAGCGACGGCGCCCTCGACCCGGATCCGTCCCGGAGTGGCGACCTCGAACCGGGCCAGGCCGGCGCCGCCCTGGGTGCCGCCCAGAGCCATATTGCCGAGGAAGACGTCCGCCGGCCGGTTCGGGTCGGCGCCGATCACGGGGGCGTTGAAGAGGATCCGCTGGCTCGAGATCCGGCCGAGCTCGGCGGAGTCGAGCGTGTAGCCGGCGCCCGGCGCGCTGCCGCCGATCACCGCCGCCAGGCCGGTGGGGACGATATTGAAGGTGGCGCTGGCGGTGGCCGCGCCGCCGAGAGTGCCGGAGGCTGTGATCAATATGTCCCTTGAGGTCGGGAGCAGGGTCTGGGCGATCACCGGCCCAGCGACGAGGATGGCCGCGCCGGTCTGGATCGTGAAGGCGGTGCCGGCGGAGGCGTCGGTGAGCCCGATGTCGCCGCCCGCGAGGATGATGGCGCTGGTGGCGGCCGTGATCCGGCTGCCCGGCGACTGATCGAAGCGTCCGAGGCTGGAGGCGGACAGGGACGAGGCCTGGATCGTGCTCGCGGCCGGGTCGCGTCCGCCGTGGGTGATCGAGATGTCGCCGGCGGGGGCGGCGAGCTGGACCGCTCCGCCGGAGACCTTTCCGGTCCCCGCGGCGTCCAGCCTCAAATTGCCGCCGCTCACCAGCACCAGGGCGCCGGCGGTGCCGACCGTCCCGTCGGTCGCCGTTACGGACGAGGTCGGGTGGGCGGTAGGCGCGCCGGTCGCGGCGGCCTGGAGGTTGAGGGCAGCGAGGGCGATATTGCCGTTGTCGACCGCGACGTCGAAGCGTCCCTGGGAATTGCCGGTCGATCCGTCGCCGACTCCGTTCGCGGTCCCGGTCACCGCGCCTCCGGTGAGCAACCCCGGTGTCGCAGCGAAGTCGGCGCGGTTCGCGGTGAGCACGAGCCGTCCGCCCGAGGCCGTGCCGAGGGCGCCGACCGTGCTGCCCGGGAAGCTGCCGCCGGCCCCGGCGGCGCCTCCGAGACCGTTCGCCCCGAGCGCGGCATCCCCGATCGTCACCGGCGCCCCGGTCGAGCCCAGCTCGGCCCGGCCGCCGGTGCCGTTGCCGCCGGCACCCCCCGTCGTCGGCAGGCCGTCGCCGCCAAGGCCGCCGGCGCCGCCGGTGCCGACGGCCTGGAGCTGGACCGAGCCGAGACTGGCGCTGCCCGTGACCGCCGGGCCCGGTGCGCCCTCGATCGTGCCCGCAAAGACCGTCCCGCCGAGGCCGTCGCCGCCGCGGCCGCCGTCGCGGGCGTCACCGCCACTGCCGCCGGCACCGCCGAGGCCCGGAGCCCGGACACTGGTCAGAAGGGCCGTGATCGTCCCGGTCGCGGCTTCCGCCGCCACCGACGCGGTGCCGCCGATGCCGTTGCCGCCGCGGCCGCCGCCGGGGACTCCGCCGCTGCCGATTCCGCCCGCTCCGCCCTGGCCCTGGGCGACGACGAACAGGTCGCCCGCCGTGATCGCGGCCGGAGCGTCGGTGCTGTGCGCCCGGACGGTCGCGGTCCCGCCGAGGCCGTCGCCGCCGCGGCCGGCGTTGAGGAAGAGGCTGGCGCCGCCCTGGCCGCTCGCGGCGAGCTCGAAGCCGCCGCCGAGCGTGACATTGCCGGCGGTCGAGTCGATCGCCGCGCCGCCGCCGGTGCCGGTGCCGCCGGTGGAGCCCTGGCCGCCGGTGCCGAGCGAGCGGGCCAAGCCGCCGCCCTGAAGGTCGATCGCGCCGCCATTGGCGGCGATCGTCACCTTCCCGCCAATCCCCTCGCCGCCGGTCCCCGCGAAATTCTCGTTGTCGCCGCCGAGCCCCTGCGCCGTCGCATTGAGCGCCGCCTCGAGCGTCACGATTCCGCCGCTGTCGGCGGTGACGCCGAGCTGGCCGCCGCTGCCGATTCCGCCCGCTCCGGCGCTGTCGGACCGGCTGGAGGTGCCGCTCGCCGACATCTGGGTCGTCCCGCCGACAGTCACCTGACCGCCGAGGAGCGCCGCCACGACGGCGTTGCCGCCGCTGCCAGCCGCTCCGACCGCGGGCGCCGCCCCGCCGCTTCCGGCCTGGCCGTCGGCGGCCATGTTGAGATTGCCGAAAATGTCGACCAGGCCGCCTCCGGCCGAAATCCGGGCTGCGCCGCCCTCGCCCGTGCCGGCGACGTTGCCGGAACCCTCGTAGCCGCCTTGGGCGCTGGCGCCGATCGAGGCGTTGCCGGTGACCCGGACCAGGGCGTCGCCGGTGGTCAGGATCGCCGCCTCGCCGGCCAAAGCGTCGATCTCGCCGCCGACGCCCGTGTCGACGATGATCTTGTCGGAGCGGAGCTGGAGGTTGCCGTTGACGATGGCGTTGGTCGAGTTGGCGAGGAGATGGGCGTGGGCATCGCCCTGCAGCCGCAAATTGCCGTTGACGGTGAGATTGCCTTTCGTTCCGGCGAGGAAATCGGCGGTCGCGCTGCCCTTGATCGACGAGCCGTAGGTGCCGCTCATGATCTCGAAGCTCGACGGCGGCAGCTTGCCCGGATCGACGAAGGCATCGGCGACGACGTTGCGGCCGGCCGAAAGGATGATCTCGCCGTTGACGATGCTGGCGTCGGCCGCCGGGTCGAAGCCGGCGCTGCCGCTGAGCAGGGCGGTGACCGCCGAATTCTTCGGAACCGCGACCATGTAGATGCGATGATCGTCGCCGGCGCCGGTGCTTGCCGGACCGCCGGTGGCGCCTTCGTGGACGAGGGTGTTGAGAGTGCTGCTGCTCCCGGTCGCGACGACGATGTCGAACAGGCCGTTCTTGATGGTGAGCGACACCGCCTCGGCGGCGACGTAGGCGGCGGCGCCGTTCACCTGGACATTGCCCTGCTGGAGGATCCGGGGCGAGGCCATGGCGACGTAGCTGCCCGGCTCGAGCGCCTTGATCGAGGCGCCCGGCTGGACGGTGATGAAGCTGGCGGAATCGACCGCCTTGGAGAGATCGTAGCGGTTGCCGACGAAGAACTCGCTGTTGGCGTCGAGCGCCGGATCGATGGTGGTGAGAAGCAGGCTGCCGACGTTGATGACGGCCTTGGGGCCGACGAATATTCCGCCCGGACTGTAGAAAGCGACGGTGCCGCCGGTGACGGTGTTGCCCGAATTCTGGAGCTGGCTGATCACCGTTCCGTTGAGGGCGATGGCGCGCTTCGGATCGAGCGGGATGATCCGGTTGAGGATGACGAAGCTGTCGTTGCTGATGCTGTTCGTGAAGGTTGCGACATTGGCGGCCGGGAGGAAGTCGATGGTCCCCTGTCCGGCGACGTCATTGGGCGCCCAGTTGATGATCGCGCTTGGAGACTGGACGCTGATCGTCTCGGTGCCGGCCCCGGTGCTTCGGGATACGGTCCCGGCGACTACCGTCGGAGTGCCGAGGAAGGCCTGGGCGGATGCTTCGCCGGAGGCTCCGAAGACGGCGATGACCGCCGTTGCGGCTCCGACCAGGAGCGCGGACTGCCTGCGATGAGTCGCGGCGGTGCGAAGGCGGGGCATCAGTAGCTCCATGGCCAGAGGCGCGTGGCGAGCGAGAGGAGCAGGCGCGGACTGCCGCGCTCGGCGGCGAGTCCGGCGCGCTCCAAAGGCACTGCGACCACGGCTTCGAACCGGGCCCCGTCGCCGAGCGCGGCCCTGAATCCGCCCCCGGCCGAGGCCAGGCTTCGACCGCCCGCAAGGGTCGGGATCCGCCCGGCCTCGGAAACCCGGGCGGCGTCGAGGAAGGCGAAGGCCTGCCAGGCGAGCTTGCGCGGGCCGGTCGGAACCAGGCTCCCGTAGCGCAGCTCGACCTGGGCGCCGATGCCGCGGTCGGCGAGCAATGTGCCGGGATCGTAGCCTCTGCCGACCGTATAGTTGCCGGCCGAATATTGCTCGAAGCTCAGCAGCGGATCGTCGGTCGTCTGGGCGCGGACGCCGGCGGCAAGGGTGAACGAGGGGCTCGGCCGGTATTCGCCGAGCGCCTCGAGCCGGAGCAGGGTCGCGGTGGGATCGCCCTCCAGCCGGCTCGGCGGTACCACGCCGGGCACGGCGCAGCGCGCGAAGCCGGGGCCGCAGGGCTCGGTCGCTCCGAACAGATCGAGGCCTTGGCGAAGCTCGAGCCGGCCGCCGATTCGCCAGCGCGGCTCGGCGGCGCTGTAGCCGGCCCGGGTGCCGAGGCTCGACCGGTCGATCCGGTCGAAATCCAGGCGGGCGAAGCCGACCCGGAGCTTGTCGCTCGACAGCTTGAGGCCGTTGAAGCGGACCCGCTGATCGATGAGATCGAGGCCGGCGCCGGCGCGAAGGGTCGCCGCCTGGGTCCGGAGCAGGGGATAGCTCGCCTCGACGGTGGCGAGCGAGGTCCTCGCCTCGATGTCGAGGGCCGGATCGGCGAGGCCGGGATCGGCCCAGGCGTAAGTGAATAGGCCGCCCAGCACGAGCCCCTCGCCGCCGATCCGGAATTCGTGGCCGAGCTGGACGGTGCGCTGCTCGCCCGGATCCGCGGTGGCGAAGGCGGCCAGGGTCGTCCGGTCGCCGAGCCCGGTGAGGCCGTAGAGCTGGCCCCGGACCATCCCGCCCCAGCGGCCGAGCGACTTCGCCCCGAAATTCTGGATATTGGCCTCCAGCGACCCGGCCTGGCGGCGCACCGTCACCTCGCCGATCACTTCGCCCCGCCCCGCCCCGGCCGACTTCAGGGCGAGCCGGACGTCGAAGCCGGGCAGATCGCGGGCGAGAAGCAGGTAGCGCTCCGCCTCGTAGCGGTTGAACACGTCCCGCCGGGTCAGCTTCCCGAGATAGCGGGCGATGGTCCGCTCGGAGCGGCCGGCATCGCCCCTCACCCGGATCGCGACCAGCTTCGCCATCAGCACTTCGAGCTGCACGTCGCCGGCGGCGATGCGCTGCTCGGGTATCTCGACCGCCGCGACATAGCCGGCCTCGCGCAGGATCGTGGCGGCCCGGTCGCGGATCTCGCAGAGGATCGAGACCGGCTGCTCGCGGCCCAGAAAGGGCTCCCAGGCGGAGCGGAGCGCCGATTCCGGCAGCTCCTTCAGGCCGCCGAACGAGACGCTGCGCGGGGTGAAGCGGATGTCGCTGAACGCCTCACCCGCGAGCGCGCAGGGCGCCCGCTCGATTCCGCCTTCGACGCTGAGCCTGGGCCGGCGGTCAGGCTCGGCCGGGCGAGGCCGCTCGACCTCCTCGCGGGTCGGCGCTCGCGGGGTCTGGGCCTGGACCGGGGACGCGCAGGCCAAGGCGGCGCAGGCCGACAGGAGGCGGACTCGGCGCGATACACTGGAAGCCGGAAGCTTCACTTCGGTCCCCCAACCCCGCTCCCGCGGTGCGGGAGCCGAGCCGCGAGTGTAAACCGAAAGCGCATTCCCGCAAGCCGTCGCGATTGATTGCGCCCGCCATGTCGGTCAGGGAAGGAGGATGCTCCGACCGGCCTCGCCCGCTCTGCTCGATTCCCTCGCCTCGCTGCTCGGGCCGCGCGGCTTCACCCGCGATGCGGAGGCGATGGCGCCGTGGCTGAGCGACTGGCGCGGGCGGTATCGCGGCCGGGCGGCGGCCTTGCTCTCCCCCGCCTCCACCGCCGAGGTTCGGGCGATCGTCGGGCGCTGCGCCGAGGCGCGGGTGGCGCTCGTGCCGCAGGGCGGGAACACCTCGATGGTCGGCGGCGCGACGCCCGGCGAGGAGGGCGGCTCGCTGCTGCTGTCGCTTCGGCGGATGAGCTCGGTGCGAAGCCTCTCGCCGGAGGAGAATGTCGCCGTGGCCGAGGCCGGGACGATCCTTTCGGACCTCCACGACGCCGCGGCGGCCGCCGGGCGCCGCTTTCCGCTGTCGCTGGGGGCGAAGGGCTCGGCGACGGTGGGCGGCCTCGTTTCGACCAACGCCGGCGGCACCCAGGTGCTCCGCTTCGGGCCGATGCGCTCGCTCGTCCTAGGGCTCGAGGCGGTGCTTCCCGACGGGTCGCTGCTCGAGGGGCTGTCGGCGCTTCGCAAGGACAATCGCGGCTACGACCTCAAGCAGCTCCTGATCGGCGCCGAAGGCACCTTGGGCGTGGTCACCGCCGCGAGCCTCAGGCTCGTCCCGGCCGCGGGCTCGCGCTCGGTCGCCTGGGTCGGGCTCGGCTCGCCCGCGGCCGCGCTCACCCTGCTTCGTCGGCTGGAGGCCCGGCTGGGCGAGGCGGTCGAGAGCTTCGAGCTGGTGCCCCAGGACGCGCTCGCCCTCGTCCTCGCCGCCATCCCAGGCACAAGGGCGCCGCTCGCCGGCGCGCACCGCTGGCACGTGCTCGTCGAAGCCGTCGCTCCGGAGGGCGCGCGCGACGCCGCCGAGTCGCTTCAGGAGGCGCTCGCGACCGCGCTCGAGGAGAGCCTCGCCGAGGACGCCTTCGTCGCCTCGAGCGAGGCCCAGGCGGCGGCCCTGTGGCGGCTTCGCGAATCGATCGCCGAGGCGGAGCGGGTGCAGGGCCCGTCGGTGAAGCACGACGTCTCGGTTCCGGTCTCGGCCATGCCGGCCTTCATCGAGGCGGCTCGGGCGGCGGTGGAGAGCCGGTTCGAGGGCGCCCGGGTGGTGGCGTTCGGCCATCTCGGCGACGGCAACGTCCATTTCAACGTCCAGCCGCCGGCCGCAGCGGCCGCGGAAGCCTGGCTCGTCGCCCGGGCGGGCGCGGTGACACGCCTGGTCCACGATCTGGTCGGGGCCGCGGGAGGCTCGATCTCAGCCGAGCACGGCATCGGCCAGACGAAGCTCGACGAGCTCGTCCGGACCGCCGGTCCGGCCCGGCTGGCGGCGCTTCGAGCGATCAAGACGGCGCTCGACCCGCTCGGGATCATGAATCCCGGCAAGCTCATACCTCCCAGTCCGGCGGCGGCGGCTGAGGCGGACGAGCCCTCGTCATGAGCCGCGGCGCGAACCGCGCCACAAGCAGGAGCAGGCTCGGAAGAAGCATCGTGTTCCACAGATCGTGGAGCGACGCCGCTTTCTCCCACTCCTCGACCAGGTGATCGCGCTGAACGTCGAGCCATTCGTTGGCCAGAGCGAAGGCCAGGACGACCAGCCAGGGCCAGGGGCTGGCGAGCGTCCGCCGGAGCAAAGCGGCCGAGCCGATCTGGATGAGGATGGCGGCATAGATGTGGAGGGCGTCGCGCTCGAGCCCGGTCCACGCCGCCACCGCCTGCTTGATCGCTTCCCAGTCCACGCGCCGCCTAGCGGGGCCGGGCTTCCAGGGGACGCGCGGGATTGCCGACGACCGTCGCGCCCGGCGCAACATCCTTGGTGACGACCGCGCCCATGCCGACGATAGCGCCGGCGCCGATGATCGTCGGACGGTCGGGCGTGCCCTGCTTGATCACCGCTCCGGTGCCGATATAGGCGCCGTCCTCGACATGGATGTTGCCGTTGCAGGACACGCGCGGGGCGAAGGTGACGAAGTCCCCGATCCGGCAGTCGTGGGCGACATAGGAATAGATGTTGCACTGAAAGTGCCGGCCGATCACCGCCGAGGCGGTCACGGTGCAATGGTCGCAGATCACCGCGCCCTCGCCGATGGTGACGTCGGGACCGATCACCGCGCTCGGCGCGATCAGCTGCCCGGCGGGGATGTGGCTGAGCCGTTCGGCGACCGCCCGCCGGGCCTGGGACGAACCGAGCGCGAGCACGACCCGGTCGTCGGCATCGAGCTCGTCCGCGCCGATCACCCGGATCCCGAGCACGTCCTCGCCGGCGACGTCGGCGGCGAAGACGACTTCGGGACTGGTTTGAGCCTCGAAGTGGCGCAACGCCGAAAGACGTGCGATTCCAATAAGTTCCCGGCCAAAACCGCCGGGGCCGAAGATCACGAGGCGCATGGCGGCTGCCTATCAGCATCGCCCGGCGCTGTCGATGTAGGGGTCCTCCCTAAATCCTCCCCGCGATTTCGCGGGGAGGGGGACCGCGCAAAGCGCGGTGGAGGGGTTCTCCGGCGCTGGAAGAACCCCTCCACCAGGCTTCGCCTGATCCCCCTTCCCTGCAAATGCAGGGGAGGATTTAGTTGCCCGGCCCCTCCCCCCGGAATTCCGGCATGGTCTCGGACCCCTCCGCGGCGATTCCGGAGCGGGAGACGACCTTGGCCACCGTCATCAGCAGGATCCTGAGGTCGAGCCGGAAGCTGCGATGGTCGACATACCAGGTGTCGAGGGCGAGCTTCTCCGGCCAGGAGAGGACGTTGCGGCCGTTGACCTGGCTCCAGCCGGTGAGTCCGGGGCGGACGTCGTGGCGCCGGGCCTGCTCGGGCGTGTAGAGCGGCAGATATTGCATGAGCAGCGGGCGCGGGCCGACCAGGCTCATGTCGCCCTTGAGGATGTTCCACAGCTCCGGAAGCTCGTCGAGGCTGCTTGCCCTCAGGAAGCGGCCGAAGCGGGTCAGGCGCCGGGCGTCGTCGAGCGGCCTGCCGTCGGCGCCGACGGCATCGAGCATGGTCCGGAACTTGATCAGCCGGAACGGCTTGCCGTGAAGCCCGGGCCGGACCTGGCGGAACAGGACGGGCCGTCCGAGCGCGAGCGCCACCGCCACCGCGACCGCCGCCATCACCGGCGCCAGAACGATCAGGCCGGCCGCGGCGAGGAGGATGTCGGTGAGCCGCTTGAGGTCGAAACGCGCCATGACGAGCCAATCGCCGCCCCGCCGTTCAATTGCAACGACTACTCTGGGTCCTGTGACGCTGGTCTGCTTCCCGGCGAAGGCCGGGATCCAGCCGTTCGGCGCGTCAGGCTGGGCCCCGGCCTTCGCCGGGGAACATGCTTCCAGTCCGACGGAACGGGCTCTATTAGGGTCGCACAGCGTAGGAGTGGAATCATGTGCGGCATAGCCGGCTTCATTGGCGGGCGCTTCGAACATGGCGGCCAAGGGGCGCGGGCCGTGCTCGCCCGGATGACGGGAGCGATCGCCTATCGCGGCCCCGACAGCGCCGGGGCGTGGCTCGACTCCGAGCACAAGGTGGCGCTCGGCCACCGGCGGCTCGCCATCCTCGATCTGTCCCCGGCCGGCGAGCAGCCGATGACCTCGCCGAGCGGGCGCTTCGTCACCGTCTACAATGGCGAGATCTACAATCATCTCGAGCTTCGCGAGCGGCTCGCCGGGCCCTGGCGCGGCCATAGCGACACCGAAACCCTGCTCGCCGCGATCGAGGCCTGGGGGGTGGAAAAGGCGCTGGGCGAATGCGCCGGAATGTTCGCTTTGGCGCTTTGGGACCGCCAGGAAAGGATCCTGATCCTCGCCCGCGACCGGCTCGGCGAGAAGCCGCTTTATTACGGCTGGCAGGGCATGGGGGGCGATTCGGCCTTCCTGTTCGGCTCGGAGCTGAAGGCGCTCACCCGCCATCCCGCCTTCCGCCGCGAGATCGACCGCCAGGCGCTCGCCCTCTTCACCCGCTTCAACTACGTGCCGGCGCCCCACAGCATCTATGCCGGAATCGCCAAGCTTCCGCCGGGCACCTTCCTGACCCTTCGGGCGGGCGAGAAGGCGCCGGCGATCACGCCTTACTGGTCGGCCGCCGAGGTCGCCGCGGCGGGGGCCGCCGCTCCGCTCGACATCTCTCCCGAGGAGGCGACGGACGAGCTGGAGCGGGTGCTCTCGAAGACCGTCTCCCAGCAGATGATCTCGGACGTTCCGCTCGGCGCCTTCCTGTCGGGCGGGGTCGACAGCTCGACGGTGGTGGCGCTGATGCAGGCGCGCTCGTCGCGGCCGGTGAAGAGCTTCTCGATCGGCTTCGACGACCCCGCCTACAACGAGGCCGAGCATGCCGGAGCGGTGGCCCGCCATCTCGGCACCGACCACACCGAGCTCTACGTGCGGCCCGAGGACGCGCTTGCGGTGGTCCCGTCGCTTCCGTCCATCTACGACGAGCCGTTCGCCGACGCGTCGCAGGTCCCGACCCTGCTCGTGTCGAGGCTGGCCCGCAAGCAGGTGACGGTGGCGCTGTCGGGCGACGGCGGCGACGAGCTCTTCGCCGGCTACAACCGCTACCGGCTGGCGGCGCGCAACTGGGGGCGGATCTCGAAGCTGCCGCGGCCGCTTCGAAGCGCGGTCGCCAAAGGCCTGGTCTCGCTCTCGCCCGAGCAGTGGAACAAGGTGGCCGGGGCGGTCGCTCCGATCCTGCCGGCCTCGCTTCGCCTGTCTCTGCCGGGCGAGAAGGTCCACAAGGCGGCGCGCGGCCTCGCCAGCGGTTCGGCCGACGAGCTCTACCAGGGGCTGGTGTCGAGCTGGCGCGACCCGGGCGAGATCGTCATCGGCGGCCGCGAGCCGCCGACCCTCGGGGCGGAGACCCTGGCCCGGCTGGACGGGCTCCCGGTCTGCGAGCGGATGATGGCGCTCGACATGCTGACCTATCTGCCGGACGACATATTGGCCAAGGTCGACCGGGCGGCGATGAGCGTCTCGCTCGAGACTCGGGTGCCGCTGCTCGACCATCGGGTGGTCGAGTTCGCCTGGCGGCTCCCGATCGGCCTCAAGCTTCGCGCCGGGGAGACCAAGTGGGTGCTCCGGCAATTGCTCTACCGGCACGTGCCGCGCGCGCTGATCGAGCGGCCGAAAATGGGCTTCGGAATCCCGATCGACGCCTGGCTTCGCGGCCCCCTCAAGGGCTGGGCGGAGGAATTGATCTCCGAGCGCCGGCTGGCCGGCGAAGGCTATTTCCGGCCCGGCCCGATCCGCGCCGCCTGGGATGCGCACCAGAGCGGGCGGGCCAACAATCAATATCAGATCTGGGCGATCCTGATGTTCCAGTCCTGGCTGGAAGGCCAGTCGGCCCCGGAGGCGGCGGAAGGGCTGGCGGCTTAGGTTCCCCGGCGAAGGCCGGGGCCCAGCGTCGCCGGCCTCGCAGACTGGGCCCCGGCCTTCGCCGGGGAGCAGCTAGATCACCACCCTCGTGTCCCTCGGGATCCCTTCCGGCCTCTCCGCCGGATCCGGCCGACCGAGCTCGCCCTGATCCGGGGCGATCAGCTCCTGGAGCTTCTCGCGCACGGCGACGGCGTCGCCGGCGAAGATGGCGGCGCGGAGGCGGTCGACATGAGGGCGCAGCTCGGCGAAGGAGATGAAGCGCTCCTTGGCCATCTTGATGCGCGGGTGGGCGGTGTCGAGGGCGCCTTCGCCGACGAACAATTCCTCGTACAATTTCTCGCCCGGACGAAGGCCGACATAGGCGATCTCGACGTCGCCGCCCGGATTGTCCTCGTCCTGCACCGTCATTCCGGACAGCGAGATCATGTTGCGGGCAAGCTCGGCGATGCGGATCGGCTCGCCCATGTCGAGCACGAACACCTCGCCGTGCCGGGCCATGGCGCTGGCCTGGAGGACGAGCTGGGTCGCTTCCGGGATCGACATGAAGAAGCGGGTGACCTCGGGATGGGTGACGGTGACCGGGCCGCCGCGGCGGATCTGCTCGCGGAAGGTCTGGACGACCGAGCCCGAGCTGTCGAGCACGTTGCCGAAGCGAACGATCCCGAAGCGGGTCTCGCCCTGCTCGGCGAGCGCCTGGATGACGAGCTCGGCGACGCGCTTGCTCGCGCCCATCACGCTTTCCGGGCGGACCGCCTTGTCGGTCGAGATCATGGTGAAGCGGGTCAGCCTGGCGTCGAAGGCGGCGCGGGCGAGCACCCAGGTGCCGAGCACGTTGTTCTCGACCCCGACGACCTCGTTATGCTCGAGCAGCGGCACATGCTTGTAGGCGGCGGCGTGGTAGATATTCTCGACTCCGTGCATCCGGATGATGTCGCGGACGAGCAGCTCGTTGAGCATCGAGCCGACCACCGGGACCACTTCCGGCCGGTCGCGCGGATCGCGGTCCTTCATCAGCTCGAGCAGCTGCTGCTCGATCGTGTAGAGCGCGAATTCGCTGTGATCGAGAAGGACCAGCTTGGCCGGGCGGACCCGGATGATCTGGCGGCAGATTTCCGAGCCGATCGAGCCGCCGGCGCCGGTGATCAGGATGTTCTGGCCATCGACCACTTCCTTGATGAGGTCGCTCAAGGGCTCGACCGGATCGCGGCGGAGCAGGTCGTTGACGTCGATCGGGCGGACGTCGCTGACGGTGAAGCGGCCGGAGACGATCTCCTCCGGCGCCGGCACCGTCATCACCTGGACGTTGAGCTTGTTCAGCCGCTCGATCGCGCTCAGCCGCTGCGAGCGGGTCGCTTTCGGCATGGCGAGGAAGACCTCGCTGACGCCATTGCCGTTGACCAGGTCGGCGAGCGCCCCGGGGGGATGGATCTGGGCGCCGGCGATGATCTGGCCGCGCAAGGCGGGATCGTCGTCGACGAAGCCGCAAAGGCGGAAATGCCGGTCGCGGCGGACCGATTCGGCGAGGCTGATGCCGGCCGAATTGGCGCCGTAGATGACGATGTTGCGGCGGCCCGCCCGGCCCGTGGGATGCTTGCGGTCGGCGCCGATCACCAAAGCCGCCATCGCGTAGCGGCCCATGAACAGCAAAACGAACAGGAAGCCGCCGTAGATGAAGCCGACCGATCGCGGCACCAGGATCCGGATCCCGTCGACCACCATCGAGGCGCGCATGAAATAGACGAGGATCACCCAGGCGGTCGCGGCGATGGCGGCTCCGAAGAGGATCCGGCTGACCGTGCCGAGATCGAAGAAGCGAAGCACGATATGGTAGATTCGAAGCTGGAAAAGGCCGGCGAGGCCGACCACGATCGAGATCGCTCCCGCCAGCATGACGATCGGATCGACCGGCAGATAGGGCTCGCCGAGACGCGCCGAGAAGGCCGCCGCCAAAGCGAACATCATCGCGGCGACGTCATACGCCACCAGGATCAGGCGCTTTTGCGCCCGGTCCGCCGAGGACACTCGTCTGACAAGCTGGAATATCATGGGAATGGCGGTCCTTAGACCAAAATGCCTCGTGCTGGAAGCTTAACCCACGACCGCACGGACGATCTCGGCGAGCTTCTCGGCCCGAAGGCGGAGCCGTTCGGGCCGAAGGGTCGGATGGACTTCGACCGCGAGGCTGCTCTTCGTCATGGTTCGGGCGTTGGGCAGGTCGGGCCGGGGAAGGTCGCGGAACGCCTCCTCGAGATAGACTTCCGAGCAGGAGCCGGTGAACAGGCGCAACCCCGCTTCCCCGGCTCGGGCCAATATCTCCTCGCGCGCGCCCTCGGCCCCCGGCCGCAGGTAGAAGTTGAGCCGGTAATAAGCGTGGCGGAAGCGGTCTTCCGGCAGCGGCACCCGAACGCCTGGAAGGTTCGCCAGCGCCTGGGCCCAGATGCCGGCGTTGCGGGTGCGGGCCGAATGCCATTCGCGCAGCTTCTCGAGCTGCTTCAATCCGATCGCCGCCTGCGGCCCGGTCAGCCGCCAATTGGTGCCGACCCCGTCATGGAGCCAGCGGAAGCCGGGCTGGGTCTGCGGCGCCTCGACCTTGCGGCGGTTCTTGCCATGATCCTTGAAGCTCCACGCCCAGTCCCAGGCGGCTTCGTCCTTGAACAGGACCGCTCCGCCCTCGCCGCCGGTGCTGATGATCTTGTCCTGGCAGAAGGAGAGCGCCGCCGCGTCGCCGAAGCTTCCGGCCGGGAGGCCGTCTATCTCCGCTCCGTGCGACTGGGCGCAATCCTCGATGACCAGCAGGCCGCGGCGCTCCGCCAGGTCCATGATCGCCGGCATGTCGCACGGCCAGCCGGCGATATGGACGGGAATGATCGCCCGGGTCCGCTCGGTCAGCACCGCCTCGATGCTCTCGGCGGTGATGTTGCCGCTGTCGGGATCCACGTCGGCGAAGACCGGAGTCGCCCCGACCAGCATGACGCAGGTCGCGGAAGCGACGAAGGTGCGCGGAGCCACCACCACCTCGTCGCCGGGTCCGATTCCGAAAGCCCGCAAGGGAAGCTCGAGCGCGAGCGAGCCGTTGGCGAGCGCGATGCAATGGCTGCCGCCGAAGGTGCGGGCGAGCGCGTCCTGGAACTCGAACACCTCGCCGCCGGTCCACTGGTTGACCCGCCCGGATCTCAAGACGTCGGCGACCGCCTGGATCTCGTCCTCGGCATAAAAAGGCCAATGCTCGTCCGGCCCCTGCCGCAGATCCTCCGCGGGCGCTTCAGCCACCGGTTTCGCGTCCAGCATGTTCATCCAAAACCTCTCGAGGCCCGAGCCGCGCCGGACCCTCAGGCGCGCCGATAAGTCTGCACCGCGACCGGGGCGCCCGCATAGGCCGCCGGGCCCGGGCCGTAAACCATCTGCTTTCGCGTCGCTCGAACCGCGAGCAGGGCCGCGAAGAAGACGAGGAGCGCCGGCATCATCATCATCTTCTGCCTCAGCCCCAGGCCGACATTGTAGTTCACCATGGCGAGCAGGATCGTCAGCAGGATGAAGAACAAGCCGGCGAAACGCGCGAACATGGCCGCCCGGGCGACCGCCAGGGAGGTCCTGAACGACCAGGCCAGGCTGACGATCAACACCAGCAGCACCACGTTCTCGAGCGAGGCGACATAGCCGAGCAGGCCGGTCGCATCGATGAAGAAGGGGCGGAACAGCAGGCTGATCAGCTTCACCGGGAACGACGCCCCGATGATGCTGACGTCGCCTCCCGATTCCTCGGAGACCGACGATTTGGTCTCGATGAACTCGGTGACCGAATCCTTGTTGGAGATGTTGAGGCCGGGGAGGCTGTCCTGGACCAATCCCCCAACCGAGACGACACCGGCCAGAACGACGGCCAGAAGCGCGCCCCGGGTGAGAAGCGAAGTGCCGCGCGCGAACGCCACCGTCATCGACAAAGCGATGAGGGCGATCAGGGCGATGTGCGGCCTGACCAGCAGGGCGATGGTGAGGCCCGCGCCGAAAGCCAGATAGCGGCGCGGCAGACGGAAGGCGGCCCAGGTGCACATCGCGACGCCGAGGAAAATGAGCGAATCCTTGCCGATCGCGCTCGTCCAGAAATGGAGCCCGGGAAGGAACAGGAGCAGGTAGACCCGGCTGAGGATCGGCTGGCCGAGCTCCTCGTGAATGTCGTCGAAGGTCCTCAGGATGAACAATATGCCCCAGAAGCCCGTCGCTTGGAAAAGCAGGAAATAATCGAAGAAGGTACCCCCGAAATATTCCTTCAGGAACTGGACCAGGTTGACGACGAAGACGGTGCTGAGACCGCTACCGTTGCCGTAAATGCCGAGCTGATCGTAATAATAGAGCGAAACGTCGCCGCCGAATTCCTGCGCGTAAAGATAGTAGGCAACCGAGGCGCCGATATGCGCCAGAAGCAGCATCACGAACAGGACCATGCGCGACCGCGCCTCGAACACGCGGGCGAAGCGGAAGCCGGCTATCGAGATCAGAAGGCCGACGAGGCCGATGAGGGTCACGCGCCCGCCTCCTTCCACCGCCTTCGGGTCTCCAGCCGCCGGCGCAGCGCCGCGACGGCATCCGCGACCCGCGACGGCGAGCGCAGCACCATTCCCGCCGCCCTAAGCCACCGGCGTCCGCGGACCGCGTCGGCGAGGAGCCCCACCCATTGCGCCGACCGCACGCGCCCGATCCGGTCGGAAAAAGCGCGGGCCAGTTCGGGGTTCCTGCCGATCCGGGGATCCCGCGCCATCGCCTCGAGGAATTCGATAAGCGCTCCCGCCATGCTGCGTTGGCCGGTCAGCTGACCGGGCCGGGAGCGGTAATAATAGCGGGCCTCGCGGGCCGAGACCCACTTCACGCCTGCAAGCATCGCATTCATCCAGAACTCGAAATCCTCGCAGGCCCAGTTTCGGACCAAATGGAATCGGAGGCCGTGCGCGCGTAGCCATGAGGCTCGGAACATCGGCTTGAGGATCAAGTCGTGCCGACTCAGATCGACCGCGGAGAAGGGCTTCGCCTCTTCGGCCTGGTTCCAGCCGGCGACCGCGTAGATGGTCGTCCACGGCAGGCTGTCGCCGTCCCTGATGAGCAGCTGGTCGTCGCTGACCGCGTCCGCGCCGGCGGCCCGGGCCACTTCGAGCAGATAGGACAATCGGCCCGGGCCGAACCAATCGTCCGCGTCGAGAAAGGCCACCCATTCGCCGCGGGCCTCGTCCAGGGCCTTGTTGCGGGCGGCGCTGATGCCGCCGTTCACCGGCAGCCGGAAGCCGCGCACCCGCGGATCGGCCTCCAGGCGCCGGATCGCCGCGGCCGTGGCGCCGTCGTCGGTCGAGCAATCGTCGACGATGACAACTTCCACGTCGACGTCCTGGCTCAGCACGGAAGCGACGGCCTGGTCCAGATAGTCGGCGACATTGTAGGCCGGTATCAGGACCGAGACGGTCGGCGCCGACCCTGTCATGCTCTGATTCGCGATCGTCATTCCCGAACTTCGCTCCGCTCGAATTCATAAGAGGTGCCGCGGGCACGACGCCAGGGTGCGCCCATGCGGCTGGATTCGCGGCATGGCCGCCGCTAGGGGGACCTACACGCAGCCGGCGGAGGTTGGAAGCCTCTGCTTGGGCCGCGGCGACGAACACCCCCGCCGCCGCAGCCTCTCGATAGAAAGAAGGATTTCGCGATGACCATCCCACACGTCCGCAGAGGAGCGCTCGCTTGAAAGGCATAATCCTGGCCGGCGGCAGCGGCACCCGCCTCTATCCGGCCACGCTCTCCGTCTCGAAGCAACTGCTTCCGGTCTACGACAAGCCGATGATCTACTATCCGCTCGCCACCCTGATGCTGGCGGGGATACGCGAGATCCTGATCATCTCGACCCCGCGCGACCTGCCGAGCTTCAGGGACCTGCTCGGCGACGGCAGCGGCTTCGGACTCACCCTCGCTTATGCCGAGCAGGCCCAGCCCAACGGGCTCGCCGAGGCGTTCATCATCGGGCGCGAGTTCGTGGGCGAGGATCCGGTCGCCCTCATCCTCGGCGACAACATCTTCTTCGGAAGCGGGCTCGCCGAGATTTGCCGGGACGTCGCCGGGCGCGGCGCCGGCGCCACGGTGTTCGCCTATCATGTCGAGGATCCGCAGCGTTACGGAGTGGTCACCTTCGACCCCGAGACGATGCGCGCGGTCGAGATCATCGAGAAGCCGCCCGAGCCCAGGTCCAACTGGGCGGTCACCGGCCTCTATTTCTACGACAATCGGGTGCTCGACATCGCCGCCGAGGTGAAGCCCTCCCATCGCGGCGAGCTCGAGATCACCGACGTCAACCGGGCCTATCTCGAGCTTGGGGAATTGAACGTCGTCCGCCTCGGCCGCGGCTATGCCTGGCTCGACACCGGCACCCACGACAGCCTCCACGAGGCCGCCTCGTTCGTGAAGACGGTCGAGCACCGCCAGGGCATCAAGGTGATGTCGCCCGAGGAGATCGCCTTCGATTACGGCTGGCTCGACGCCGACCAATTGCGTGCCGCCGCCGACCGGCTCGGCAAATCGGACTACGCGACCTTCCTGAGGCGCCGCGCCGACGAGGGGCCCTCCGGGCCCGGCGGCCTCTACGGAGTTGAGCGATGAGCGAACGCCTCAACATCCTCGTCACCGGCGGCGCCGGCTTCATCGGCTCGGCTCTGTGCCGGCACCTGGTGCGAAGCGGCCGCTACCGGGTCGTCAATCTCGACAAGCTTACCTATGCCGGCAATCTCGACTCCCTGAAGGAGATCGGCAACTCGCCCGACTACCGCTTCGTCCAGGGCGATATCGGCGATCAGGCCGCGGTCCGCGATCTGCTGTCGGCGGAGGCCATCGACATCGTCATGCATCTTGCGGCGGAGAGCCATGTCGACCGCTCGATCGACGGGCCGGAAGCCTTCATCGACACCAACATCGTCGGCACCTTCCGGTTGCTCAACGCGGCGCTCGACCACTGGCGCGGGCTTCCGGACGAGCGCAAGGCCGGGTTCCGGTTCCACCACGTCTCCACCGACGAAGTGTTCGGCGACCTGCCGCTCGACGAGGGGATCTTCACCGAGGAGACGCCCTATGCCCCCTCCTCCCCTTATTCGGCGTCCAAGGCCGCGTCCGACCACCTCGTCCGTGCCTGGCACGAGACCTACGGCCTGCCGGTGGTCCTCTCCAATTGCTCGAACAATTACGGGCCCTATCACTTCCCCGAGAAGCTGATCCCACTGGTCATCCTCAACGCGCTCGAGGGCAAGACCCTGCCCGTCTACGGCAAGGGCGAGAACGTCCGCGACTGGCTTCATGTCGAGGACCATGTCCGGGCGCTCGAGCTGATCGCGACCCGGGGTGCGGTCGGCGAGAGCTACAATGTCGGCGGCCGCGCCGAGCGCACCAATCTGGGCGTCGTCGAGACGATCTGCGACCTGCTCGACGCCCGCCGGCCGCTCGAGGGGGGCGCAAGCCGGCGCTCGCTGATCGCCTTCGTCACCGACCGGCCGGGCCACGACCGGCGCTACGCCATCGATCCGTCGAAGATCGAGCGCGAGCTCGGGTGGCGGGCGCTGGAGAGCTTCGAGAGCGGGATCACAAAAACGATCGACTGGTATCTCGGCAACGACTGGTGGTGGCGCCCGATCCGGGAGGGCAAATATTCCGGCGACCGGCTCGGGACCGGCTGATGCGGCTGCTCGTCACCGGCCGCGAAGGCCAGCTCGCGCGCAGCCTCGCCGAGCGCGTCAAGGCGTTTCCCGGCCTCTCCCTCGAGACGGTCGGCCGGCCCGGTCTCGATCTCGAGCGACCGGAATCGATCGCTTCGGCGATCGCTGCGGCGGCCCCCGACATAGTCGTCAACGCCGCCGCCTATACCGCCGTGGACCAGGCCGAGGACGAGCCGGAACGGGCGTTCCGGATCAACGGCGCCGCCGCCGGCGAGGTCGCCGCCGCGGCCCGGCGGGCCGGAGCGCGGATCATCCAGGTCTCGACCGACTACGTCTTCGACGGCACCGGCACGGGCGCCTATGCCGAGAGCGCTCCGACGCGCCCGCTCGGAGTCTATGGCCGCTCCAAGCTGGAGGGCGAGCTGGCCGTCGCCAAAGCCAATCCGGACCATGTCATCCTGCGCACCGCCTGGGTCTACAGCGCCTACGGCCGCAACTTCGTCAGGACGATGCTCGGCGCCGCGGCCCATCGCGACGAGCTGGGCGTCGTCGCCGACCAGCGCGGCAACCCGACCGCCGCCGGCGACATCGCCGACGGCATCTTCGCTTTGGTGGCGGCCTGGCGGGATCGCCCCCGGCTCGGCCTCGGCGGCACCTACCACCTCGCCGGCAGCGGCGAGGCGAGCTGGTTCGATTTCGCCGCCGCCATCTTCGAGGAGGCGGCCCGCCACGGCCTGCCGACGGCGGCGGTGAAGCCGATCCGGACCGCCGACTGGCCGACCCGGGCGGCTCGGCCCGCCAACAGCGTGCTCGACAGCGGCCGTTTCGCCGCGGATTTCGGCTATCGGGCGCCGCCGTGGCGGCAATCGACGGCGGCGGTGGTCGCGGAGCTGGCCGCAGCGGCCGATAAGGAACAGCAGAAGTGACGTCCGACCCGGCCCGCAAGGGCAATATCGATCCGCTCACCGTCGACGGCTTCGGCCGCGAATGGGCCACGTTCGACCAGACCAAGCTCGACCAGAGCGAGCTCGAGGGGCTGTTCGAGGACTATTTCTCGGTCTTCCCCTTCGAGACCCTGCCCGACGCAGCGGAAGGCTTCGACCTCGGCTGCGGCTCCGGCCGCTGGGCGGCGCTGATGGCGCCCCGGGTTGGAACCCTTCACTGCATCGATCCCTCCGCCGAAGCGCTGGCGGTGGCCCGGCGGCGGCTCGCCGGGCAGCCTTCGGCGCGATTTCATCTCGCCGGCGTCGATTCCATCCCGCTTCCCGATTCGAGCCAGGATTTCGGCTATTCGCTGGGCGTCCTCCACCACATACCGGATACCGAAGCGGCGATGCGCGACTGCGTGAAGAAGCTGAAGATCGGCGCTCCGTTCCTCGTCTATCTATATTATGGCTTCGACAACAAGCCGGCCTGGTTCCGCCGCATCTGGAAGGGCAGCGACGCCGTGCGCAAGGTGGTGTCGCGATTGCCTTTCCGCGCCCGCAAGAGCGTCACCGACGTGATCGCGATTTCGGTATACTGGCCGCTGATCCGGTTCGCCTCGCTCGCCGAGCGCCTCGGGGCCGACGTGTCGAGCTTTCCGCTCAGCGCCTATCGCGGGAACAGTTTCTACACGATGCGAACCGACGCTCTCGACCGCTTCGGGACCAGGCTGGAGCAGCGCTTCACGCGCGCCCAGATCGACGAGATGATGATCCGCTGCGGTCTCGAGCGCATTCGGTTCCGGGAAGACACGCCTTATTGGGTCGCCTGCGGACATCGATCGTCCTGACCGTCCGGGCGGTCAGGGAACGGGACCCTTGCCGGTAACGCCCTTCATCCCCGCCGCGATTCCCTTCAGGAAATTCCCGAACCAGGCGAGGCGGCCCGGGCGCGGAAGGAGAAGGCGTCCTCCGACGCCGGCCACGACCCTGCGCAGGAGCTCCGACCGGGTGCAGGCCTCGCCGCCGCTGCGGCGGGCGATGAGAATGAGGTTGCGCATTTGGTAATAGGCATACCAATTGGGTTTGGACGCGACGTAGCGGGTCCGGCCGAACAGGCGCACCGGGTGGAATTCGTAACTGTCGACGACCAGCACGTCGAGGCATTGCAGCTGCAGCCAGCCTTTCTTGCCTAGGAGCCAGCCATAGGCCAGATCCTCCCACCCCATCCACAGGTCCGCCCAGACGGACAGCCCCTCGCGGATGGCGTCGAGGCTGTAGAGCGCGCAATTCGAGCTGCTCCACGCCACTTCCACGCACGCCGCTTCCTGCCGCGGGGGTTCGGACTTGAAGCTGGCGACCGTCGTCAGGGAGCGTCTGGGCTTCTCCACCCGGTTGCCGCCGCTTGAAAAGACGAGAGTGGGATAGACGGCCCCGACCCGCGGCCGCGACTGGCCGTAGGCGACGAGCTTGCGCACCTGGTCGGGCTCGACCAGCCCGTCGTGATTGACCGCATAGCACCAGCGGGCCCCGGTCGCCGCCGCGGTCTCGAGCCGCAAGGCGAGATTGCCCGCGGAGCCCAGATTGCGGTCCGCGTTGATGTAGGTGACGGGCCAGCCGTTCGCGGCGATCGCTTCGGAAATTGCGCCGCCGCCGAGCGAATCGACGACGATGACGGTTCCGAACGGCGAGTCTCCGGCCGCGAAGACGCTTCGCAGCAGCGCCAGCACCGAATCGTCCGATCGGTAGCCGGAAATCGCCAGCGCGACACAAGCGAGGGAGTCTTCCACTTTCGAGTCCGGGCCTCAGCCGCGCTGGAAGAACGCAAGGGTTTCGCCGAGCCCCTCGGCCAGCGGCACCGAGGGGCTGAAGCCGAACTCGCGCTCGAAGCGGCCGGTGTCGGCCCGGATGCGGCGGATGTCATTGGCCCAGGCCCCGCATTGCTCCGTCTCCAGCGGACGGCCGCTGAGCTGCTCGAGCTGGCTGCGCAGCTCGTTGATTCGGCTGTCGCGCCCGGTGCCGACATTGTAGATCGCCTCGCTCGAGCCGGGCAGCACCTCGAGGAACGCCCGAACCACGTCTTCGACATAGACGAAGTCCCGGCTCTGCTCGCCGTCGCCGTAGAGCTTGATCGGAAGGCCGTTGGCCGCCGCGTGCGAGAATTTGCAGGTGACGTTGGCATAGGGATGGTCGGGCGCCTGGCGCGGCCCGTAGACGTTGAAAAGCCTCAGGCTGCAATGGCTGAAGCCGTGCATCCGGCCATAGAGATCGAGCAGATGCTCGCCGACCAGCTTGGTCAGGGCATAGACGGTGAGCGGGGCCGGCAGGCGATCCTCCCTCAGCGCGTCGCCCTCGCTATTGCCGTAGACGGTGGAGCTGGAGGCAAAGACGATCCGCGGGATGCCCCGGCGCACGGCGAGCTCGATCACCCTCAAGGTGCCGCGCACGTTGACGTCCTCATAGTCGTCGGGCGCGGAAAGGCTGTCATAGCCGCTGATCAGCGCCGCGAGGTGAACGATCGCGTCGACCTTCGGGATTTGCGCCTCGAGCTCGGCCAATGCCCTGACGTCGCCGCGGATCAGGGTGCAGCCCTCGCCCGCCTGCGCCAGATTGGACTCGTGGCCGGAGATCAGATTGTCGACGACCACGATCCTGTCGCCGCGGCTCAGCAGGGCGTCGCACAGATGGGAGCCGATGAAGCCGGCGCCGCCCGTGATCAAATAGGTCTTGCTCACCATGGGTCCTTGAAGATTCAGCGATGCGGGGAAAGTGCGCCCGCGCGCTGGCACATCTGGCCGCAAAAGCAAAGTCCGGCGAAGCTTGACGGCCGCCCGCCGAGCGGACAGGCGGGGGCCGATGTCGCGTCCGGCCTATGAGAAGAGCATCACCGCCGGCGCCGCCGACATCGACGAGCTCGGCCACGTCAACAATGCCGTCTGGGTGCGCTGGATCCAGGACATGGCGACCGAGCATTGGCGGTCGGTCGCCGATCCGGCGCATGTCGATTCCTATGTCTGGGTCGTCGTCCGCCACGAGATCGACTATCTGCGCGCGGTCCTGCCGGGCGAGACGGTGACCGGCCGCACCTGGGTCGGCGAGGCGCCCCGCGGCGCCCGCTTCGACCGCCATGTCGAGTTCACCGGCGCCGACGGCAAGCCGCGCGTCCGAGCCCGAACCACCTGGGCGATACTGGACAAGGTTACCGGGCGCCCGCTCCGGGTGCCGGAGGAAGTGGCCGCGCCCTTCCTCAGGGACATTCCTCGATGACGATGTCGGCCGCGTGCCGCCCCCGCCGATCGCTGTAGGAATGGACGAAGCGGGCTCCCTGGCGGATCGCCACCGCCATCTCCACGCTCGAGCAGATCTCCCGGCGAAGCTGCCGGCCGAGGCCCCGCTGGGTACCGGCGGCGTCGATACGGTCGGCATCGATTCGATAATGATGGGTCAGAGTGGTGCCCGAGGCTGACACGCGCACCATCGTCGTTACCGAGTCCAGCCGCCTCGGCAGGGTCGCGTTGATTTGCTCCGCCGTCGCGGCGAGGTTGCGGCGAAGGCGCATTTCGACCGCATTCTCCCGCCGCCGCACGCCGCCTTTCGTCGCGAAGACGTCCGAGCCGGTGAGGACGTTCGCCTCGACCAGCTCCTCCGGGCTCGGGAACCACATGTTCTGCGACGGCGTCGCCAAAGCGCGATCGATGAAATCGCGCTTTACGCCGGCGGCGAGATAATTGGCTCGGGCCCGTTCGATGCCTTCGCTCATCCCTTCGCCCGTCGGGAAGGTCGGCCAGTGAAAACCGATCCTGGCCTGCTCCGGCGCGGTCCGCTCCCGCCCGGCGATCAGGAGGTGGGCGCAGGCCGACAGGCAGACGTCCTCCACCCTTGTATCGAGGCCGCGCTTGCGGATCAGGGCCGCCATCCGCTCCGCTTCGAAATCCCGGCCGCCTTGCGAGGACAGCACCACCCGGCGCACGGCGGGGCCCGAGTCGAGCAGGGCGCGGAACCGCTCCGCCGTCCCGGCGGCGAGATGGCCCCGGACGGAGAGGTCGCGGCCGTCCGCCGACACTTTCATCTCGGCGACGGGGCCGATCGAGTCGCTGCCCGCCGCGAGCGTTCCCAGCTCCCTCGCCCGGAACGCGATGTCGGCGGAACGGCCGAGGATCGCGACGGCGCTCAGCACGACGAAGATCCGGGCGGCAAGGCCCCAGCCGGGCGTGCCGCCGCGCCGCCGGTGCCAATAGGCCGAGCGCCAGATGCCGACCGAGCTCCAGATCCAGAAAAGCACGTAGAGGACGAAATAGGCGATCGCGATGATGGCGAGGCCGCGCAGCGTTCCCCCATTGTCGCGGATCCTGTCGCCGGCAAATTCGACCGCGGCGGCGATCAGCGCCGAAAGCAGCGCGCTGTTGATCCAGAAGGAGACGGGCAGCGACAGATGCCCGGCCCAATGCCGGCGAAAATAGTTCTTGTGCCGATGCCGCTCGTCCCAGGCGAGGACTTCCTCGTCATATTGGGCCTGGTCGTAAATGTCCGGGTCGAAGACGAGCTCCTCGTCGCCCTCCTCATATTCGCGGCCGTAGAGGATCGTCCGGACGATTCCGACGAGGGCGAGACCGAAGATGAGGCTGACGGCATAAGGGAAAGGCGGGATGACGATCGGACGGCCGGCGATGAACGGGTCCGACCAGGCCAGCCAGGTGAGGCCGACGGTCGCCCAGACCATGATCACCACGAAGGCCACGCAGCAGCTCAGCGCGATCCCGGCGATGCGGTCGTCGACCAGCTCCTTCAGGAACAGCTTATCCATGGCCCAGCAGAGCAGCCAGCCCAGAACGAACGCGCCGACGGCCGCGGCCGCCATGTGGCTCCACTCGGGAGCGAGGATATAGCTCATGAATTCCCCCCGCCCGGGAGCTTAGCAAAACAAATCCTTGGGAAAAGGGGTCGTTTATCCTCCTCGTCGTGCAGCGATGGGGAGGATTTGAAATGCCCGGATCGCCTCGACGATCTTCGGAAAGGCGCGGCCGCTGACTCCGAAGTCCATATGGCCGCAATCGAGCTCGATTTGCCGGTCGCTTTCGCCGGGACGGCCCCGGGCGCAGGCGGGCGCGATGACCCCGTCGCGCTTCGACCAGATCGCCAGCGTCGGCACCGGCGGCTTCTCCGCCAGGCGGGTCTCGATGGGCGGCGAATCGACCTTGTGCCCGGCGACAAGCTCGTAGAGGCGCCAGGCGTTGGTCCAGTGCGGGTCCCCCGAAAAGGGCGTGCCCAGGGTCACCACCTTGTCGACCAGATCGGGCCTGAGCTTGGCGACTTCGCGCGCGATGATTCCGCCGAGGCTCCAGCCGACGAGGGTGACCTGCCGTCCCCGCCCGTGCCGCTCAATCTGGGCCGCCACCCGTTCGAGGATATCCGGGGAAGCGCCGCGATTGAAGCCCAGGCCCCACCCGGCGACCCGCCAACCCGCGCCGGCGAGCGCGCGCTGCAGACCCAGGGTCGTCCGGTCGGTGGCGAGAAAGCCCGGAATGACCATCAGCGGCGGGCCCTCGGCCGGCCCGCGCTCGCCCAGATGGCCGAAACCCCGCCAAAATCGCGAGCCGAGGGCGAGTCCCTCGCGGATCAGCCGCCTGAGCGGCGGCCTGCTCTCGTCAGAGATATTCGCCACCCATCAGGGCATGAAGGGCCCCGGGCAGCCGCACCCGCCCGTCCGCCTGCTGGTGGTTCTCGAGCAGCGGAACCAGGATCCGGGGGCTGGCCAGCGCCGTATTGTTGAGCGTGTGGACGAAGCGCACCTTGCGCTCCTCGTCCCGCCACCTGAGGTTGGCCCGCCGCGCCTGCCAGTCGTGAAGGGTCGAGCAGCTGTGCGTCTCGCGATATTTGCCGAGGCTGGGCACCCAGCTCTCGATGTCGTTCATCCGATATTTGCCGAGCCCCATGTCGCCGGTCGAGGTCTCGACCACCTGATAGGGGATTTCGAGGGCCTTGAGCAGCTTCTCGGCATTGGCGAGCAGGCGGGCGTGCCAGCGCGCCGATTCCTCCTCGTCGTCGGCGCAGATGACATATTGCTCGAGCTTGTAGAATTGGTGGACCCGAAGCAGACCGCGAACGTCCCGCCCGGCGCTTCCCGCCTCGCGGCGGAAGCAGGGCGAATAGCCGGCATAGAGGATCGGCAGCTGCGCCTGGTCGAGGATCTCGCCCGAATGGAGCGAGGTCAAGGCGATCTCGCCGGTTCCGGCGAGGTAGAGCCCGTCCTTGGGTATCTCATAGGCCTCTTCCTCGTGGCCTGGGAAATGCCCGGTCGCGACGAACGCCTGCGGTCTGGCCAGGGCCGGCACGGTCATCAGGGTGAAGCCGTCCTCGGCGATGATCCGCTGGGCCCAGAACATCAAAGCCTGCTCGAGCAGAGCGAGGCGGCCCTTGAGCGCGTACATCCGCGAGCCGGCGACCTGGGTGATCCGCGACAAATCGGCCCAGTCGTTCATCTCGACGAGGGCGACATGGTCGCGCGGCTCGAAGTCGAAGCTCGGCGGCTCGCCCTCCGTCCGGACGACTGTGTTGAAGCTCTCGTCGGGCCCGACCGGAGCGCCCTCCCAGGGGATGCCCGGCAGGCGCAGCATCAGCGCCTCGAGCTCTTCGCCCAGAGCGCCCAGAGCCGCCTCGGCCTCGGCCGCTTCGGCCCCGAACGCCTTCGCCCTGGCGCCGAGCGCCGGCCGCTCCGAGGGATCGGCGGTCTTGAAGCCGGCGCTGATCTCGTTGCGCTGCCGGCGCAGCTCGTCGATCCGGGACTTCAGGGAGCGGACCTCCGCGTCAAGCGCGAGCAGCCGGTCCAGGTCCAGGGCGACATTCTTCTCGCGAACCGCCTTCTCGACGATCTCCCGGTTCTCGCGGACGAAGCTTAGGCTGAGCATGAGCGGCGCGTAGCGCCCAATCGACGGGAAGCCAACTCCTGCAAGCCGCCGCCGATCAGTCGAAGCCGACCTTGGCTTCCGGAGGGAGGCCGTCGAACGCCTGGTCCCGATAGGGCCCGTCGGCGTCGACCCAATGCATGAACAGGTGGGCGGACCAGCGGTTCGGGTTGGGCGTCGTCCGTCCGTGACGGCGGTCCACGCCGCGGTAGAGGAGCGCGTCGCCCGGCTCCAGGCCGATGGCGGCGTGGGCTTCGCCGCCGAAATCGTCAGCCACCGCCTCCGCTCCGCCGGCGAGGGCGCGCTTGCCGATCTCGAGGTCCCAGACCTTGCCGTCGCTATAGTCGAGCGCGAGCGACAGGCTGTGCTCGCAGGACGAGCGGTCGGAATGGACCCGGCAGATGTCGCCGGCGCGGTAGACCCGGAAATAATCGTAGGTCGGAAGCAGATCGCGGCCGACGAGCCGGCTGACCAATGGGGTCAGGCCCCAGAGGAAGAACAGCATCGGCGCATAGTCGCCTCCGTAAACCTGAAGCGCCGGACGCTTGAGGATTTCGGGCCGGCTCGCCTTGCCTGGAAAAGGAAGGGCGGTTCGGCCGAGATCCTTGGCCACGCGCTGGAGGAGCGCGCGTGCGACCAGCGGATCGACCAGGCCCTTCAGATGCGCGTAGCCCTCGTCCGCATAGCTGCCGACCACTTCCATGGCGGACGGGCTATCGCGCCTGCCGCCGCCGCGCAACCTGGAGGGAGCCGCCGATCCGAAGGCTCAGCTGTGCCACGCCGGCGACGCGGAGCCGAGCGGCGCGGCCGGCCGGTGCCAGCGCATCGGCACCCCCTCGATCGCCACGGGCGGCGCCAGGCGCCGGGCCTTCCCCCAGGCCGTCGGCTCGATCTCCGGAGCGAAATCCTCCTCGCTTTCGCGGCGGAGCGGCTCGGCTTCTTCCGCCGATCCGCCTTCGACCAGGAACCTGGCGGTCCGCGCCAGCGAGCATCGCGCCTCCGCCGATCTTCCGTTCGCGATTCTTTCGGTCAGGCCGCGCACCGCCGCTGCGGCCATGAGATAGCCGGTGGCGTGGTCGAGCGCCTGCACCGGCAGCGGACGCGGCCGCTCCGAGCCCGCCCAATCCATGCCGGCCTGCGCGATTCCGGCGCTCATCTGCAAGAGGCTGTCGAAGCCCCGGCGGCCGGCCCAGGGGCCGGTCCAGCCATAAGCGTCCAGCGACACGTCGATCAGTGCGGGCGCCAGGGCCCGGCGCGCCGCCGCCCCGTAACCGAGCGCTTCAAGCGCCCCGGGGCGATAGCCGTGGACGAGGATATGAGCCCGGCCCAGCAGATCCTCGAAGACGGCGCGGCCGTCGGCGTCGCGCAGATCGAGGCGAGCGGGACGCTTGCCCAGAGTCACTTCCGGTGCCACCGCGGGCTCGTCCCAGTCCGGCGGGTCCAGGCGAAGCACCTCCGCGCCGAATCCCGCCAGGAAGCGGGTGGCGATCGGCCCGGCCAGCACCCGGGTCAGATCGAGCACCCGGATCCCGGCCAGCGGCCGAGCCGGGTCGATCGGCAGGTCCGGCGCCCGGCAGGGACGGAGGTCGAGATGGACGAGAGGCTCCCGGGCGACCGCGGCGCCCTGGGGGTGAGCCGCCCATTCCGCGACCGAGCGCATTTCGGCCGCGCAGCCGCCGGAGCCGACGATCGCCAGTTCGAGCGCGGTCTTGCCCCAGCCGCCTGCCGCCCGAGCAACCTCGTCCGGATCGGCGCCGCAGCCGAGCACGCGAAGGGCGGCGGCGCGATGGCGGCTCGCATTGGCGTGGATCCGGATCCAGCCGTCCGCAGCGCGATAATCGCCGCCGACGGGATCCCACGGATTCTGAAGCTTCCATCCGATCGGCCGGATCGACCAGCCGAACCAGAAGGAGGCGAGCCGGCGATCGATCGTCACCGCCGGCGTGCGCCCGCCGGCCGTACCGGCAAGCTCGGCCACGGCGAGGGCGGCGCCGGCGACCGCCGCGCCCGCGAAGTCGGTCACCGGGAAAGCGGACGCCAGCGCGCCCGTGGCGGAAAAGCCGATCGAGTCCAGTCGATCGGCGCTCCCGCCGAGCGACCGCCAGGCGGAGTCGAGGAAGCGCTGGGCGGTGGCCTTCATCGGAAGCTGGACATGGCGAGAGAGCCACTGGCGGAGACGGAGGGATTCGAACCCTCGGTAGGAGTAATCCCCCTACGGCGGTTTAGCAAACCGCTGGTTTCAGCCACTCACCCACGTCTCCAGGCGCGCCGAACGAGGGCCTATATAGGGCGCGACCGGATCGTTCAACCGAGCAGCGGGCGTTTTCGGTGCCGCCCACCAACCCTCCGCAATTCCCGCGAGCCGGAGCCCGGAGTCCTACGGCATTTCGGGAGCTTAGCCGGGGAAAGCGGGCGGAGCGGCACGTTCCGCCGCGATATCGACTCGGGTCGTCGCCGGTTCATTGCGGGGAAAGCCTTGAAGGCATTTACTTGCCCGCTGGAGCGCAAGGGGGAGTTGAAGACATGCTGAGGCCCGTTTTCCTGAGGCTCGCGGCCGCCGCCGCCTTGACCCTCGCAGCGGCCGGAGCGCCGGCGCAGGTCGCCACCGTCGATCCCAACAGCGCCGCCGGCCCGGCGCCGTCCCAGACCCCCGCCGAGCCCGGCTGGGAGACCGACCAGCCCGAATACCAGCCGGTCGATGCCGGCGCTCAGGAAGCGGCGCCGGTCGACGAAGCGGCGCTGGCAGGCGCTTCCGAAGAGATGGCGGCCGCTCCGGCCGGTAGTGCGCACCACCGCGCCAGCGAGGCGGCCAAGGGCGACACCGTCCCGCTCAAGAAGGTGCTCGGCGCCGCCGAGGGCGTGTTCGGAAGGGGCGCCGAAGGGCTGGCGGACCTGATCGAGGACATATTGCGCGACCGCGGCGATCCCACCGGCTACATCACCGGGCGCGAGGCGGGCGGCGCCTTCATCGCCGGGGTTCGCTACGGCTCGGGCATGCTCCACCACTCGATCGAGGGCGACCGCAAGGTCTATTGGACCGGCCCCTCGGTCGGCTTCGACTTCGGCGCCAATGCCGACAAGGTGTTCGTTCTGGTCTACAACCTCCACGACAGCGAGCGGCTGTTCCGCCGCTTCCCGGCCGGAGAGGGCAAGGCCTATGTCGTCGGCGGCTTCACCGCGAGCTACCTGCGGCGCGGCGACGTCGTCCTCATCCCGGTCCGCCTCGGGGTGGGCGCCCGGCTCGGAGTCAATGCGGGCTATATGCGCTTTTCGCAGAAGAATAGGTGGCTGCCGTTTTGACGGTGCGGAAGCACCGTCATCCCGGCGAAGGCTGGGATCCCGGGGGATGAAAGGCGCCTTGGCCTTCACCCGCCGGGGCCCCAGCCTTCGCTGGGGCGACGAGCAAGGCTAGGCCGCCTCGCTCAGCGCCATCGGCCGGTGGCCGCGGCTGTGGGTGCCGGCGCCGCGGCTGGTCGCCGCGACCAGCGGCAAGGCGGTGGCGCAGAAGCCGCATTCTGCCGAGACCCGGCCGACATACCAATGGGTGCGGCCGCAGCCGGGGCAGTGGTTGACCTCATTCTCGCGATAGGCGACGCAATAGCCGCGATTCTGCGGGTCGTGAGCGAAACTCTCTTCCTGGATCTCGAGACTGAAACTGGCCATGGCCCTATCCCTTCATAAGGGGCGAAGCGGCCTGCCGGCGCTCCACCGAGCCTGCCCTTGCGACCGCCCGGCGCCCCTGTCAGCCCCCCAAAATCAGCCGTCTCAAAGCGGGAAAACGGGCGCTCAAAGGTTAATTGGTGCCAGGCACCAATTTCTCCCCGCTGAAGCCGCCCTCATTTTACAACGGCTTGGAAATTGGTGCCTGGCACCAATCAGGTGCGGTGTCCGACATCGATTCACGTGACGAGCCGCATCAGCCCTTCGATCGTATCGGCTTCGGCGGCGGGCTTGTCGGTTCGGATCCGGGAGATCCGGGGGAAGCGCATGGCGAGGCCGGATTTGTGGCGCTTGCTGGCGTGGATCGAATCGAAGGCGACTTCGAGGACGAGGCTCTTCTCGACCTCGCGCACCGGGCCGAAGCGCTGCACGGTGTGGTTGCGGACGAAGCGGTCGAGCCACAGCAATTCCTCGTCGGTGAAGCCGAAATAGGCCTTGCCGACCGGAAGCAGCTCGCCGTCCGGAGTCCAGCAGCCGAAGGTGAAATCCGAATAATAAGAGGAGCGCTTGCCGCTGCCGCGCTGGGCGTACATCAGGACGCAGTCGGCGACGAGCGGGTCGCGCTTCCATTTGTACCAGAGGCCGACCCGGCGCCCGGACGTGTAGGGGCTGTCGCGCCGCTTCAGCATCACGCCCTCGATCGAGGCGTCGCGGGCGCCCGAGCGTATCTCCTCCAGCGCCTCGAACGTCGATGCCTCGATCAGTGCCGAAAGGTCGAACCGCTCCGGGTCGAGCTTCGCGACGAACGCCGCCAGCCGCGCCCGGCGCTCCTCCCAGGGCAGGGCGCGCAGATCCTCGGACCCGTCGAAGAGGATGTCGTAGAGCCGGACGAAGGCGGGATAGTCCTTCAGCATCCTGGCCGAGACGAGCTTGCGCCCCAGCCTTTGCTGGAGCGCGTTGAAGCTCGCCGCCGCCCCGCCATGGGCGTCCGCGCCCTGGAATTCCCCTTTGACCAGCAATTCGCCGTCGACCGCGCCGTCCGCCTCGAAGCTCTCCGCGATCTCCGGGAAGCTCCGGCTGATATCGTCGCCGGCCCGGCTGTAGAGCCGGGTCTCGCCGCCGGCGCGGACGATCTGGACCCTTATCCCGTCCCATTTCCACTCCGCCGCATAGTCGGCCAGCGACAGGCGAAGGTCCTCGAGCGGATGGGCGAGCATGAACGGCCGGAAGACGGGGACGTTGTCCGCGGTCGGCTGCGCGCCCCGCCCCTCCGCCCAGTCGAAGAGCGGGAGGTAAGGGGGGTCGATCCCGTGCCAGACCTCCTCGACCGCATCGACGTCGAGTCCGAAGGCCTGCGCCAGCGCCGTCTTGGCGAGCCGGGCGGAGACTCCGAGGCGGAGCTCGCCGGTCGCAAGCTTGAGCAGGGCGTAGCGGCCGCTGGCGTCGAGATGATCGAGCATCCGGGCCAGCGCCCCCGGAGCCTCGGCCCGGCCAAGCGTCTGCAGCCGCTCGACGACGCTGGCGATGCGGAGCGAGCCGTCGTCTATCTCCGGCGGCTGGTCGATCCGCTTCGGCCAGAGCAGGGACACCGTCTCGGCCATGTCGCCGACATAGTCCCAGCTCATCCGGAAGAGGATTGGATCGATCCTCTCCTCGACGATGGCGCGGATCGCCGCCGGTTTCACCCCCCGCAGGTCGAGCTCGCCGGTCAGCGCCGCGAGGGCATAGCCGCGATCGGGATCGGGCGTGCGGCGCAGATAGTCGCCGATCAGCTTCAGCTTGCCGTTGCGCGAGCGGGTGTAGACGAGGCCGTCCAGGAGCTGGGAAAAGTCGCGCATCGCGGGCGTAACGAGCTTGTGCCCGAACTGCTCCCCGGCGAAGGCCGGGGTCCAGATTCGAAGGCGGCGGCGCCGGCGAGCTGGGCCCCGGCCTTCGCCGGGGAACAGCCCCCTAGGCCTCCAGCTCGATGTCCCAGTAGAGATAATCGCGCCAGCTCTCGTGCAGGTAATTGGGCGGGAAGCTCCGGCCGTTCTCCTGAAGCTGCCAGCTCGTCGGCCGATAGGGACGCCGGTTGAGGTTCATATGGGCCTGGAGCGGCGTCCGCCCGCCCTTGCGCAGGTTGCACGGCGCGCAGGCGGTGGCGACATTCTCCCAGGTCGTCCGGCCGCCCTGGGCGCGGGGCACGACATGGCCGAAGGTGAGCTCCGCGGCGGAAGCGCAATATTGGCATTCGAAGCGGTCGCGGAGGAACAGGTTGAACCGGGTGAAGGCCGGATGCTCGCTCGGCTTCACATATTGGCGAAGCGCGATCACCGAGGGCAATTGCAGCGTTCGGGTCGGGCTGTGAACCTCGCGGACATATTGGGCGACGATGTCTACCCGCTCGAGGAACACGGCCTTGACCGCCGTCTGCCACGGCCACAGGCTGAGCGGATAATAGCTCAGCGGCGTGTAATCGGCGTTGAGCACGAGCGCTGGGCAGGCGTCCGGATGGCGGAGGAGGTCGGGATGGTACATGCGCCGCGCTTCTGCCCTCGTCCAGGAGGAGAGACGCCCGGCCTGTCGCACTCAGGACGGGGGAGCCCCTCCCCGGTCCAAGCCCCCCTCCCATGCGAAGGTGACGCCGTCATGACAGCATGGCGCGACTCCCCGGGTCAAGAGTCCAGATGAAGCCGGTCACCCGTTTCGCGCCGAGCCCGACCGGGCGGTTGCATTTGGGCCACGCTTTCTCGGCCCTGCTCGCCCACGATTTCGCGCGCAGCCGGGGGGGCGCCTTCCTGCTCCGGATCGAGGATATCGACCCGGGCCGCTCGCGCTCGGAGCATGTCGACGCGATCATCGAGGACCTGGCCTGGCTCGGCATCGACTGGGACGGCGAGATCCTCTTCCAGTCCGAGCGACTCGATCTTTATCGCGACGCGCTCGACCGGCTGAAGGCGGCAGGGCTCGCCTATCCCTGCTTCTGCACCCGCTCCGCCATCGCCGCCGAGATCGCCGCCAGCGCCGCCGCTCCGCACGGGCCGGACGGCCCGCTCTACCCCGGCACCTGCCGAACGCTGCCGGCGCGGGAACGCGAGCGGAGAATGGCGACGGAGGCCCATGCTTGGCGGCTGGACATGGAGAGGGCGCTAGCCTCTCTGCTCCCCGGCGAAGGCCGGGGGCCAGTTGCAGCGCCCGAGCTGGGCCCCGGCCTTCGCCGGGGAGCAGCCTCTCGCGGGGAACCGCCACTTTACTGGTATGACGGCGATACCGAGGTCCAGGCCGAGCCGCGGGCGTATGGCGACGTCGTCCTCGCCCGCAAGGACGCTCCGGTCAGCTATCATCTCGCCGTCACCGTCGACGACTCGGCCCAGGGCGTCACCGACGTGGTCCGCGGCCGCGACCTCTATGCCGCCACCGACGTCCACCGCCTGCTCCAGGCCCTGCTCGGCCTGCCCACGCCGCTCTACCACCACCATCCGCTCCTTCTGGGAGCGGACGGCCGCCGCCTCGCCAAGCGCCACGGCGCGCCGACGCTGCGCGAGCTTCGCGAGGCCGGCGTCGACCCCAGGGCGCTGGCGGCGGACCTGATCACGGGACAAATGCCGTATGGATATTCGGCCGCCAACGCCTAGATAGGCGCCATGACGATCCTCCTCGCAATCGCTCTCGTCGTGATGATGGGCGCCGTGCTCTTCGTGCTCGCCAAGGGCGTCATCGGCATGGCGCAGCAGAAGGACATCACCGGCGCGCGCTCCCAGGAGCTGATGCGCAAACGAGTCCTCTACCAGGCGATCGCGATCGTCTTCGCGGTCCTGCTCCTGCTGATCGCCAGCGGAAAGAGCTGAGCTCTGGTCCGGCTCAACAAGATCTACACGCGCACGGGGGACGAAGGCGCCTCCGGCCTCACCGACGGCTCGCGCCGCTCGAAGGCCGACCCGATCTTCGCCGCGATCGGCGACGTCGACGAGGCCAACAGCGCGATCGGCCTCGCCGTGCTCCAGGTCGCGGACGAAGCGCAACGGCGGATGCTGACTGCGATCCAGAACGAATTGTTCGATCTCGGCGCCGATCTCGCCACGCCCGGCGAGGATTTCGCGCCGACGGAAATGAGCCTGCGCATCGTCCAGCCGCAGATCGACCGGCTCGAGCGCGAGATCGACTCGATGAACCAGGGGCTCGAGCCGCTGCGCAGCTTCATCCTTCCGGGCGGCGGCGGCGGCGCCGCGGCGATCCACCTCGTCCGGGCCATCGTCCGGCGCGCCGAACGCTCGGCCGTCGCGGCGGCGCTGGAAACCCCGCTCAACCCGCTCGCGCTCATCTATCTGAACCGCCTCTCCGACCATCTCTTCGTCATGGCGCGCCTCGCCGCGGCGGGCGAAGGCGGCGAGATGCTCTGGCAGCCGGGCGCGACGCGCTAGCCGTCGGGAGCTAACCTCGATCAAAATTTTCGTGTAGGGAGCCGCCGATGGCGACACAGGCCGATACCCCGCCCGCCACGGCCCTGGCCGAGCGCTACCGCGCCGTCCGCGCGCTGAGCGAGGCGATCGCCGCGCCGCTTTCCGACGCCGATGCGACGTTGCAGCCGATGCCGGATGCCTCCCCTGCCAAATGGCACCTCGCCCACACGAGCTGGTTCTTCGAGACCTTCGTGCTTCGCGACCACGTCCCCGGGCACCGGCTGTGGGACGAGAGCTGGGCCTATCTCTTCAATTCCTATTACGACGGCGAAGGCGAGCGTCACCCGCGCGACCGCCGCGGCATGCTCAGCCGCCCGAGCCTCGACCAGGTCCGCGCCTGGCGCGCCTATGTCGACGAGGCGGTGACCGCGGCGCTGCCCGGGCTCCCCGAAGACGCGCTGGCTCTGGTGGAGCTCGGCCTCAACCACGAGCAGCAGCATCAGGAGCTGATGCTGATGGACCTGACCGCCGCCTTGGCCGAGAACCCGCTTCATCCCCCGCTCTGGCCCGCCGCCGCCCAAGCGCCGGCCTCGCTCGCGTCCGGCATAGGGTGGGTGGAGGGTCGCCGAGGCCTCGCCGAGATCGGCCACGACGGCGCCGGCTTCGCCTTCGACTGCGAAGGGCCGCGCCACCAGGCCCTCCTCCACCCGCATGCGCTCGCCGACCGGCTGGTCACCAATGCGGAGTGGCTCGGCTTCATCGACGCGAGCGGCTATGCCCGGCCGGAGCTGTGGATGGCGGACGGCTGGGCCTGGGCGACGGCCAATGGGATCGAGGCGCCGCTCTACTGGCGGCGCGAGGCCGGCGGCTGGAGCCGCTTCGCCCTCGACGGCCTGCGCCCGCTCGCCCCGGCCGAGCCGGTCGCCCATGTCAGCTGGTACGAGGCCGACGCTTATGCCCGCTGGGCCGGCGCCCGGCTGCCGCGCGAGGAGGAGTGGGAGGCCGCCGCCGCCGACCTCGACCCGGCCGCAGGAAACCAGCTGGACCGCGCCGGCCCGGTCCGCCCGCGCCCGGCGCCCGGCTCGGGCCTTCGCCAGATGTTCGGCGACCTGTGGGAATGGACGATGAGCGCTTACTCGCCTTATCCCGGCTATCGCCCGCAGGAAGGCACGGTCGGCGAATATAACGGCAAGTTCATGTGCAACCAGTTCGTGCTGAGGGGCGGCAGCTGCGCTACCCCGCGCGGCCACCTGCGCTCCAGCTACCGCAACTTCTTCTACCCCCATCAGCGCTGGATGTTCTCGGGGCTCCGACTGGCGCGGGACCTTTGATGGCGGTGCGGGTAACGCTGAACTGCTCCCCGGCGAAGGGACCCCATCAAAGTACTACTTTGATGGGACCCAAGGCCGGGGTCCAGTCCTTCCGTCCGTGCCGCTGGGCCCCGGCCTTCGCCGGGGAACGCTGATGGACGCCCCCCGCATCCCGACCGCCGATCCCGACTTCCGCGACGCCGTCCTGGCGGGCCTGGCCGCACCGATCCGCGCCATTCCCGCGCGCTGGCTCTACGACCTGCGCGGCTCCGAGCTGTTCGAGGCGATCACCGGGCTTCCCGAATATTATCTCACGCGCACCGAGACCGCCCTGCTCGAGCGCCGCTGCGCCGACGTCGCCCGGATTGTCGGCCCGGGCCAGGCCGTGGTCGAGTTCGGCTCGGGCGCGTCGGTCAAGATCCGGATCCTGCTGGCCGCTGCCGCGCCTTCCGCTTACGTCCCGATCGATATCAGCGGCGATTTCCTGCGCGAGGCCGCCGCAGCGCTCGCCGAAGACTTTCCCGGCCTTCCGATCCACCCGATCGAAGCCGATTTCACCCGGCCGATCGAGCTTCCCGCCGAACTGGGCGCCGCGCCCAAGCTCGGCTTCTTCCCGGGATCCACGATCGGCAATCTGATCCCGTCGACCGGAGTAGATCTGCTCCGAGCGATGCGCCGGACGCTCGGCACCGGCGCCTGGCTCTTCATCGGCTTCGACCGGGTCAAGGATCCCGCCATATTGCTCAGCGCCTATGACGACGAGGCCGGGGTCACCGCCGAGTTCAACCTCAATCTCCTGGTCCGGATCAACCGCGAGCTGGGCGGCGACATTCCCGTCGAGGCCTTCCGCCACCGCGCCGTCTGGAACGAGAAATTGAGCCGGATCGAGATGCACCTTCAGGCGACCCGCGACGTCGCCTTCGAGGTCGCCGGGACGCCCTTCTCGATGTCCGCGGGCGAGACCATCCACACCGAGAACAGCCACAAATATGGCGAGCGCGACGCCCGCCTGCTGCTCCTCGCCGGCGGCTGGACTCCGGTCGAGGAATGGACCGACGAGGAGGCGCGCTTCGCTTTGGTGCTGGCCCGGGCGGAGCCGGAAAGGTCGGCGCCTTAGCCTGATCCCGTCATCCCAGAGAAGGCTGGGATCCCAGGGGGTGAAAGGCGCGGGTGCTTTTCACCCGCGGAGGCCCCAGCCTTCGCTGGGGCGACGACGCCCTGCCTACTTCCGAACCACCCGCGCCCGCCACGTCGTGATATAGTCGCGCGATCCGCGGCACTCGCCCATCTCCGCCTGCTCGACGAGCCGGAAGGCGCGGCCGTCCCAGGCATATTCGGAGGTCGTCCCGCAATCGCCGAGGCCGCGGCCCTTGGAGAAGCTGCTCAGGAGCCCGCGTTCCTTGTCCCAGCCGGCGTTGACGAGCATGGGCTTGCCTTCCTCGGCCCACCAGCCCGGCCGGTGGTCGAACGGGGCGAGCTCCGCCCGGCCGCCGCGCCTGACGAGGAAGGGCACGTAGCTGACGTTGTAGGCGCCCGAGCCGCAGGCGAGCAGGAGCAGGGTTTCGTTGGCGGAAAGGGCCGCGGTTTCGACCTCGTCCGGACCGCCGACCTCGTCGATCGCGCAGCCATGCTTGCTTCGAAGCGCCCGAAGCGCCGCCGCGCTCAATGCCAGCGGACGCGCCTTCGACACCGGCGGCGCCGTCACGACCGGCAACGGCGGAGCGGAGAGATTGCCGGGCGGCAGGGTTCCAGGCCGCACCAGCGCGGTGGCGGTGCCGGTTCGGCGCTGCTGCTCGTCCATGTAGAGCAAGGCCGCGCTCGCGCCCTTCAGGGACACCGTGCCGAGCGACTTGCCGTCGGCCGAGTGGACCTCGAGCGCGCCGGCCGAACGAAGCGCACCGATCATCGTCGCGGTATCGGCGGGGGCGATTCCGGTAAGCCCCTCGGCGCCGACCAGGCGCACCGCCAGCCGCTTGCCGTCCGCGCTCAACCAGGCGGGATTGCTGTCCGCGCCGAGCTCGATGGCGAGCACGGGCGAATCCGCCGCGCCCGGCCCGCGCCTCACGCTCATCGTCAGGGCGTCGTCGGGCCAGCTTTCCGGCATCAGGGCGACGGCGTGGCAGGCGCGGCCGTTGTCGCAGCCGACGGTCCAGTCCTGGAAGGTTTTGAGCTCAGCGGGGTGCACGGCGGCGGCGAGGAAGGCGGCGACGATCATTTCGGCACCGTAGCGCGCCGCCGCTTTCCCGTCATGCTGAACTTGTTTCAGCATCCAGGGTGGAGCCGCCGAGTGGGTGGAGACCTGGACCCTGAAACGAGTTCAGGGTGACGGGGCCTGCGCCGTGCCATTGCCCCCAACCGGCCCCTTCCCTACATCGCCGGGGACCGACCCGCGGGGAGAGACTGAATGCTGCTGGCCTTGATCGACGTGGTGATCATCCTCCTGAAGGTGGTCTGGTGGATCATCGTCATCCAGATGATCCTCTCCTGGCTGGTCGCCTTCAACGTGATCAACACCTACAACGGCTTCGTCCGCGGCCTGCTTCGCGGCCTCGACCGGATCACCGAGCCGGTCTACCGTCCCATCCGCAAGGTGCTGCCCGATTTCGGCGGTCTCGACTTCAGCCCGATGGTCGTCCTGCTGGTGCTCTGGATCCTGAACCGGGTGCTCTACGGCGTCGCCTTCGACGTCGCGACGAGCTACCGGTGAGCGCCGAGCGCATCGACGGCCGCGCCTTTGCCGCGCGGCTGCGCGAGCGCGTTGCCGAAAAGGTGCCCGACTTCGCCGCCGCCGCCGGCCGTGCGCCGGGGCTCGCGGTCGTGCTGGTCGGCGAGGATCCGGCGAGCCTGGTCTATGTCCGCTCCAAGGGCCGGGCCACCGGCGAGGCCGGGATGGCGAGCTTCGAGCACCGGCTGCCCGACACTGCGAGCCAGGACGAGCTGCTCGGCCTCGTCGGCCAGCTCAACGACGACGAGGCGGTCGATGCAATCCTCGTCCAGCTGCCGCTCCCGGCCGGGATCGACGACAAGGCGGTGATCGAGGCGATCGACCCCGCCAAGGACGTCGACGGCTTCCATCCGGTCAATGCCGGCCGTCTCGCGATCGGTGAGGATGGGCTGGTGCCCTGCACCCCGCTCGGCTGCCTGATGCTCCTCAAGGACCGGCTCGGCGACCTGTCGGGCCTCGAGGCGGTGGTGATCGGCCGCTCCAACATCGTCGGCAAGCCGATGGCTCAGCTTCTGCTCGCCGAGAATTGCACGGTGACCCTCGCCCACAGCCGCACCCGCGAGCTGCACAGCGTGGTGCGCCGGGCCGATATCGTCGTCGCCGCGGTCGGACGCCCGGAAATGGTCCGAGGCGACTGGCTGAAGCCGGGGGCGACCGTGATCGACGTCGGCATCAACCGGGTCGCCGGGGGCGAAAGCGGCAAGGACCGGCTGGTCGGCGACGTCGATTATGCGAGCGCCGCGGAGGTCGCCGGAGCGATCACCCCGGTGCCGGGGGGAGTCGGCCCGATGACCATCGCCGTGCTCCTTCGCAACACGCTGGTCGCCGCCCACGCCCGCGCCGGCCTGCCGCCGCCGGAGGGGCTGTGATCGCGCTCTTCCTCTCGGCCTTCGTCACCTTCCTGGTGGTCATCGACCCGCCGGGCTGCGCGCCGATCTTCGCCGGCCTGACCCGCGACGCGACGCCCGCCGAGCGCCGCTCGATGGCCGTTCGGGCCTCGCTGGTGGCGGCCGGGATCCTGCTTTTCTTCGGCCTCCTCGGCGAGGCACTGCTTCGAACGCTCGGGATCAGCCTCGCCGCCTTCCGCATCGCGGGTGGCATCATGCTGTTCCTGATCGCCCTCGAAATGGTTTTCGAGCGCCGGACCCAGCGCCGCGAGAACCGCGCTCAGGAGATCGAGGCCGACCCCGAGCATGACGACGTCTCGGTCTTCCCGATGGCGATTCCGATGATCGCCGGCCCCGGCTCGATCGCCTCGATCATGCTGCTGTCGGCGCGCAGCGACGGCCTCGACGAGAGCCTCGTCGTATTCGCCGCGCTGGCCGCGGTTCTGCTCCTCACCCTGGTCTCGCTCCTCGCCGCGGGCTGGCTGATGCGACTGCTCGGCCACCGCATGGAGGCGATGCTGACCCGTTTGCTCGGGGTCATCCTCGCCGCGCTCGCCGCCCAGTTCGTGATCGACGGAATCTCGGTCAGCTTCGAGGTTTAGCTCGAGCCGCTTCCCGGCGAAGGCCGGGATCCAGTCGTTCGGCCGGTGCCGCTGGACCCCGGCCTGCGCCGGGGAGCAACGGCTTCGCTGAAATCACCCGCCACATTTTGTAGGGCGAGTTGGCCGGAAGCGGCACGGGCTCCAGCCAGCCGGGGACCTTGCCGCTGACCAATTGCATGTAGAAGCCATGCCTGGCCTGGCTGGCATAGACGGTCGATTCCGAATAGCCGGGGCAGATCAGCACATAGTCGATGCCGCGCCGCTCGATCGTCGCCCGGGCGGCCTCGGCGGTCCCGCGGAAGGCGCGCATGACGTCGATGATGTCGCGGCCGTTGCGATGGTAGGGCCCGGCGACGGCGTCATGATGGGTCAGCGTGATCAGCCGCGGACCGAGATCGACGAAGGTGAGCACCTGCCCCCTGGGCAGGAGCGCCACCGGTTTCAGCGCCCGCAAGGTCGGACAGAGGCCGTTGGCCTTGTTGACGGCCCTTATCCCCGGCTTCGGCTTGGCCGGGAAGTAGCGCAGGACCTCCTGGGGAAGTAGGCCCGAGGCGAGCAGGAAGAGGGCGACCGAGCCCGCCACCCGGACCGGCATCAGTCGGCTTGCCAGGGTGAGCCAGACGAGGGCCGTCGCCCCCGGCACGGCGAGCAGCTGCGCCGCCGGTCCGGCCCGGCTCTGCCACAGCAGCAGGAGGGCGGCGAGCAGGGCCGGCGCCGCCGTCGCGGCCCAGGGAAGCAGCCTCGATTCGTCGCGCCGGTGCCGCCAGAGCATGACCGCGTAGCCGACCAGCCCCGCCGCCGGCAGGGCGGCGACGGCGATGGCGGTCGCATAGCCGTGCATGTAGAGGGGCCGCGCCTCGCGGACGTTGCCGAGCCACAACCGCACTAATTCCGGCGAGGCGCCCTCGAGACGGCCGAGGCAATGAGGCCAGACGAGGACGAAGCCCGCGGCCAGCGCCGCGCCCGCCGCTCCGGCGAGGCCGAGGCGCATCGGCCAGGAGCGCGGGGCGAGGGAAGCCATCGCGACGGCGATCGCCCCGCCCGCCGCGACGACCGACAGCCAGACCGGCGACAAAGCGTCGCAGACCGGCGCCCGGTTGGCGTAGGAGGCGAAGAGCAGGAAGCCGAGCGCCGAGCCGCCGGCGAGGCTGGCGCCGTAGGTGGCGAGCCGCCGTCCCTCGGCCGCGTCGCGAACCCACATCAGCACCACGATTCCGCCCACCAGGGCGAGGTAGAGCAGCATCTCCAGGCCGATGACGAGCGAGAGGGCGGTGGCGACTCCCAGGACGGCCCCGCCCCGAGCCCGCTTCGGGTCGGTCAGCGACGCGACGGCGACGGCGAGCAGGGCGAGCTGCCAGCCATGATGGTCGATCCTGAGCGGCGCCCACTGATTGCGCATCGAATGGCCGCACAGCAGGATGGCGATGGCGGGCACGAACGCCCAGGGCGCGATCAGCCGCCGGGCCGCGACCGCCACCGCCGCCATCGCCGCCGCCATCGGCAGCAAGGGCGCGAGCGCCACCGCCGCCTTCTCCGCGGCCGCTCCTCCCACCCAGGGGGCGAGCGCGAGCTTGATCCCGGCGAGGGGCAGGTCGACGAGGCGCGACCAGTGGATGTCGGCGCCGAAGGGCGGGTTGAGCCGGTGCTGGCGCAGATCGTACCAATCCTGGCCCGCGATCAGGTCCCGGACCTGCATGATCCGCATATTGTCGTCGGTATCGTTCAGCCAGAAGGCGTTGATCGAGCCCCAGCGCATCCAGAGAAGGACGGCGGACGTCGCGAGCCAGAACAACAGCACCCACCAGCGCCAGCGTCGTTCCAGCCGCTCCAGCCCCGCCATCCGATGGACCCTTTTCAACCCCTCGCCACGGCCTTAGTCCCTGCACGGCAAAGGGCAAGCGGGGCAAGATGAGGGAAGCGTGCTGGAGATGAAGCTGGACAGCGTGCTGCCGCCATTCCTCGTCCAGGTGATTCGCTTCGGCATGGTCGGCGGCTTCGTCACGCTCGTCGGCGGAGCCGTCTATTATTTCCCGGCGACCTTCCTGGGCGTCCCGCCCTTGCTCTCCAACCTCGCCGCTTATGTGGTGGCGATGGGGCTCGGCTATGTCCTTCACAGCAAGGTCAGCTTCAAGGATCACGGCAGCCGCGACAACACGGCCGTGCGCACCGGGCGCTTCTTCATCGTCTCGCTGGTCAGCCTGGCGCTGAACAGCCTGTGGGTGTGGCTGTTCACCGGCCTGCTCGACGGGCCGACCTGGTGGCCGCTCATCCCGATGCTGTTCGTGAGTCCGGCCGTTACCTTCGCCCTCAACCGGCAATGGGTGTTCGGCTGAGATGGCCAAAAACTGATGGAACGCATCGTCTACGACCGCATGGCCGAGCTCGATAGCCGCCACTGGTGGTACCGGGCCCGGCGGGAGGTCCTTGCCGACCTCATCGAGCGTCGGATCGCCCTTCCGGACGATCCGCGAATCCTCGAGATCGGCTGCGGGACGGGGCACAATATCGTCATGCTGAAGCGCTTCGGCCGCGTCGACGCGATCGAGATCGATCCCGCCGCCCGGGCCATCGCCAGCCGGCGGCTGGGCCACCCGGTGATGGACGCTCCGCTGCCCGCGCTCACCGGCGTCGAGGACGGCGCCTACGATCTGGTCGCGATCCTCGACGTCCTCGAGCATGTCGAGGAGGACCGGGCGGCGCTCGAGAGCATCGCGCGCAGGCTCCGGCCGGGCGGCCGGATCCTGATCGCGGTGCCGGCGCATCCCTGGATGTGGAGCGCCCACGACGTCGTCAACCATCACAAGCGGCGCTACACCCGCAAGACCCTGCGCGCCGTCGTCGCCGCGGCGGGGCTGAAGCTCGAGATGATGAGTTGGTTCAACAGCCTGCTCTTCCCGCTGGCGGCGGCGGCGCGATTCGCGGGCAAGGTGCGCCGGAAGGAGGATAGCGACGACAAGCTGCCGCCGGCGCCGCTCAACGCGTTGTTCCAGGCGATCTTCGCGCTGGAGCGCTACGCGATCGGCCGGCTGCCGTTCCCGCCGGGCGTGTCGCTGGTGGCGATCGTCTCGGCCTCGTGAGCGACATGGCCTAAGGTCGGCTCGCCGCCGGCATGGCCGGCGATCTCGGCGACGATGTAGAGCGGCCGGTGCTTCGACTCCATGTAGAGGCGGCCGAGATATTCGCCGATCATCCCGAGCACGAACATCTGCACCGCGCCGAGCACGACGACGACCAGCATCAGCGAGGTCCAGCCCTGGATGGCGCTTCCGGTGAAGAAGCCCACGGCGATGTAGCCGACCAGGAGCACCGAAGCCGCGACCAGCCAAAGCCCGATATGGCTCGCCATCCGAAGCGGTGCGGTCGAGAAGCCGGTGACCGCGTCGAGGGCGAAGCGGACCATCTTCGAGAGCGGATATTTGCTCTGCCCGGCGTGGCGCTCGGCGCGGTCGTAAGCGATCGGCACCTGGCGGAAGCCGACCCAGGCGACCATCCCGCGGATGAAGCGCGCCTGCTCGGGAAGGCTGAGCAGGGCGTCGAGCGCCCGGCGGCTCATCAGCCGGAAATCGCCGGTGTCGCGCGGGATCTCGATCTCGGCCAGGCGGGAGAGCAGTCGGTAGAAGAGCTTGGCGGTGCCGCGCTTGAACGCCGTCTCGCCCGCCCGCGCGCGCCGCACGGCATAGACCACGTCGGCGCTCTGCCGGTCCATCTCGGCCAGCATCGGCGAGAGCAGCTCGGGCGGATCCTGGAGGTCGGCGTCGATGATCAGGATTCGTGTCCCCGAGCACAGGTCGAGCCCCGCCGTCAGCGCGAGCTGATGGCCGTGGTTGCGCGACAGGTTGATCGCGACCAGCCGGGGATCGGCCGCCGACAGCGAGCGCATCATCTCCCAGCTGCGGTCGCGCGAGCCGTCGTTGACGAGGACGATCTCATAATCCTCGCCGACCGCCGAGCGGGCCGCCGCGGTCAGCCGCCCGTGAAGCTCGCCGAGGCAGGCTTCCTCGTTGTAGCAGGGCACGACGATCGAGAGGGCGGGCACGGTCATTCGGGTTCCTGGACGGCGATCGGGCTCGGGTCGGCGACCCGATACAGCACGCTGGTGCCGCTTTGCCAGACCGGCTGAAGCCCGCGCAGGAGCACCTGGTCCGGGCGAATGGGCGGGTTGATCAGCCAGACATGGGTGAACTTGTCGCGGGGGAACATGGCCAGCGACTGGTCGAGGGTCAGCCAGCGCTCGCCCCGGCAGGGGCGGGCGAGCACCTGCTGCGACGGATCGAGCGAGAACCAGTCGTTGCGCGCCGGGTAGCGCGAGGTGAGCAGCTGCGCGCCGCTCATCGACCACTGGTCGTTGGAGAAGGCGTCGCGGCGGACGAGGGCGACGGCGGGGAGGTGCTCGAGCCGGGTCTGCGTCCAGTGCCGGCCGCACCTGACCCCGACGAAGGCGACGACCCGGGCGCCCCTCGGGATATGATCGACCGCCGCCAGCTCGCGGTCGTAGGCGCGGTCGTACATCCAGAAGCTGACGGTGTTGCCTGCAAGCCTCGCGCCGGCGAAGAGCAGGCCGGCCACGGCGAAAGCGGCGCCGGCCCTGCCCGCCCAGGCCGGCCGGTACCGGATCGCGATCACCGCCGCGGCGATGACGAAGGGGGCGAGCCGCATGTCGGCGTAATTGGAGCCGAACACGATCCGGGGCAGGCAGACGTAGACGATGGCGAGGAAGATGGCGGAGGCCGCGAGGTTGCGCGAATATTCGAGCTTCTTCCACCAGAGCAGTCCGGTGACGAGGACGAGGCCGATCACCGCCAGGCTTGCATAATCCCAATATTCCCAGCGGTCGCGAAGCGCCATCAGCAGCCAGTTCTTCTTCTGCGTCCAGTTGAACCAGACGGAGGTCTCGCCGCCCACTGCGCCGCTCCGCCAGAGCAGCATCAGGAGCATCGGCGGGGCGAGGGCGAGGCAGTGGAGGCCGGTGTTGAAGCCCGCCTTCCAGATCGGCCGCTTGAGATCGACCTGGCGGACCAGGTCGGCCGAGAAGGCCATCACGCCGAGGGTGCCCCAGCCGAAGGCGTGGCATACCCAGATGAGGATGGAGATCGGGACGAACAGCCCGGCCCGGAGCTTCAGCCGCCCGAGCCGCGCCAGCCTCAGCCAGAAAGCGAAGGCGAGAAAGGCGAGCGCCATCGACAGAGCGAAATTGACGAAGCCGAACAGGAAAGGGAAGCTGTAGGTCAGCGGAAGCGCGAAATAGGCGGTCGGCGGGACCCTTCCGTGGACCTCCCGGGCGACCCACAGGAAGCCCGCTCCGGTCATCACGGGAATGGCGATGGTGATCAGCTTCACCGCCGCCTCGAGACCGATCAGGGCGGCGAGCGGGATGACGAGCAGATCTACCCCGAGATTGCCGATCAGCGCCCATTTGAAATCGTAGAAGCTCTGCAGGATGGGCGATCCGTTGATCTCCATCTGGACGTGGTAGCGGCCCATGTGGCCGGGCAGGTCGACCAGCGGCGGAACGTCGGGCCAGAGCAGGGGCAAGGCGCAGGCGAGCACCGCCACGAGCACCGTCACCCGATGCTCCCACCAGGCGCGCGGCTGACGGGCGCTGGCGCTCTCTCTTTCGGCGGGAGTGGAGGTCATCGCGCCCGGTGCCTCCCTCCTCCGGCGGCGAAATTCAACCTTTAACTTGGGGCGGGACGAGGCGAAGCCCTTGCTCCCCGGCGAAGGCCGGGGTCCAGCGACACGGCGGAAGGACTGGATCCCGGCCTTCGCCGGGAAGCGAATTCCTGTCGTCCCACCCAGCGCTAACCTTCCGTTAACCCTGTTCTCCTAGCCCTGACGGCGAGGAGGCGGGAATGGCTTATCCGTGGCGGCAGAGCGATTGGAGCAAGGCGACGCCCGCCGCGTCGCCCGAGCGGCTATGGACCCTCGCCTGGGCTTTCGTGCTGATCCTGGTCTCGCTTCTCTTCATCCAGGACGCCTTCGCCACCCACTTCACCCCCTGGCCCTCGATCCGCGGCACCGCCATCTGGGGGCGCGACTTCGCCAACGTCTACACCTCCGGCAGCCTCGCCCTGGAGGGCCGGCTCGACCTGCTCTACGACCTCAAGGGCTATAGCGCTTATCAGGACGCCCTCTTCGACGGCGCCCTTCGCAACCACAATTACTCCTATCCGCCCCCGACCCTGCTCTACACCTGGGCGTTCGCGCTCCTTCCCTACCCCGTCGCCTTGCTCTCCTGGCTGCTTCTGACCGGGGCCGCCTTCGCCGCCGCGGCGCGACCTTATCTTCGCGACGCCGGCCTTCCCGGCTGGCTTGCGCTGGTCGCCCCGGCGACCCTGCTCAACGTCTGGGCGGGCCATTACGGCCTTCTGATCGGCGCGCTGTGGCTCGGCGCCTTCCACCTGCTGCCCCGCCGGCCGGTGCTCGCCGGAGTCCTGATCGGGCTGATGCTGGTCAAGCCGCACCTCGCCATCCTCGCGCCGCTGATCCTCGCCCGCCGAGGCGAATGGAAGGCGTTCGCCGCCGCCGGCGCGACCGCCGGCGCCCTGGTCGCGGTCTCGGCGCTCGCTCTCGGCCCGGACTTGTGGCGCACCTGGCTCGGCGTGACGGTCGGGGTCCAGGGCGCGATGGTCGACGATGTCGGCACCTATTTCCTGACGATGATGCCGACCATCGTCCCGACCGTCTCCGCCTTCGGCTTCCCGGGCGCCGTCGCCTGGATTCTGCAGGGGCTGGTCGCGGCCGGCGCCGTCGCGGCGCTTCTTCGCCACATGCCGAAAGACAGCCGCGCCGCCGGGCTCGCCGTCGCAGTCGCGACCTTCCTCGTCCTCCCTTACGCCTTCAACTACGACATGACGGTGCCCGGGCTGGCGGCCTTGCTCATGCTTGCCCGCCTTCGGCGCGACCCCGGGAGCGGCCCTTCATTCCTTCTGCTCCTCGCCTTCCTGCTGCCGCTCATCGTTCAGACGTTCGGCCTGCTCCACCTGCCGGCGCCCGCTTTGATCCTCGCGGCCCTGCTCGCTCTCATGCTAAGGCAGGAGCGCGCCGAGAGCGTCGCGTTAAAGCCCGGTACAGTCCCGGCGCTCTAGGAACGCCGCAGTAGGGGAGGTCACTCCCCCTGTTCCAAGGAGCTGAGAATGAAGACGATAATTTTCGCCGGCGCGGCTTTGGCAGCCCTCGCCGCAGCCCCCGCCCCGGCCCAGCCGGGCGGCGAGGGCCCCGACCGTTTCGCCCAGCCGCAGACCCGCGCCGCGGTCCAGGCCCAGGTCCAGGCCCGATTCGCCCGGGCGGATTCCAATCGCGACGGCTTCGTCACCCAGGACGAGGTCCGCGCCCGCGCCGAAGCCCGCCGCGGCCAGCGCCAGGAGCGGCTCGGCGAGCGCCGCGAGCAGAGGTTCGACCGGCTCGACACCAACAATGACGGAATGATCAGCCGAGCCGAGTTCGACGCTCCCCGCGCCGTTGGCGGTGCAGACCGCGGCGAGCGCCGGGGCCAGCGCTTCGCCCATCGCGGCGGCCGCGGTGCGATGATGGCCCGCTTCGGCGGCCGCGCCTTCGCCATGATGGACCTCGACCACGACGGCCGTGTCGCCCTCGCCGAGGCCCAGCGCGCCGCCCTCCAGCGCTTCGACCGGGTCGATTCGAACCGCGACGGCACCGTCAGCCTCGACGAGCGCCAGGCCGCCCGAGCGGCGATGCGCGAGCGGATGCAGGAGCGGCGCGAGGATTAAAAATCCTCCCCGCGATTTCGCGGGGAGGGGGACCAGGCGAAGCCTGGTGGAGGGGTTCTTCGGAGTTGGGAAGGCCCCCTCCACCACCCTTCGGGTGGTCCCCCTCCCCTGCAAATGCAGGGGAGGAATTAGGGTCGCTTCACTCCGCCGCCAGGTGCCACTCCGGCGCCTCTTCCATCCCCCGAAGGCGGGCCGATTCCTCGTACATATAGTCGCGCGTCATCGGGATGGCGTCGCGGCGCTTCACGTACTGAATCTGCCAATTGACCATTCCGCCGTAGCGGAAGGCGGCCTCGGCGCCGGCGAGGTAGAACAGCCACATTCGGTAGAAGCGATCGTCGTAGAGCGAGATGATCTCGTCCTTGTTCATGACGGTACGGTTGTACCATTCCGCCAGCGTCGGCGCGTAATGATAGCGCATCGCCTCGACGTCGGTGACGACGAGGCGGTGCTTCTCGGCCTGGGTGACGAGCTCCGAAAGCGCCGGGATGTAGCCGCCCGGGAAGATGTACTTCCTCGTCCACTTGTCGGTGACGCCCGGCTCGCCCATGCGCCCGCAGCAATGGGAGACCATCACGCCGTCGTCCTTCAGGAGGCGGTGCATATGCTCGTAGAAGCCGGGATAATGCGGCGTGCCGAGATGCTCGATCAGGCCGACGTTGCTGATCCGGTCGAACTGGCCCTTGATGTCGCGATAATCCAGCAGCTCGAACTTGACCTTGTCCGAGACTCCGGCCTCTTTCGCCCGCTCGTTCGAGAATTCGATCTGGTCGGGCGCCAGCGCCACGCCGAGCACCTCGACCCCGTACATGCGGTGCAGATAGAGGGCGAAGCCGCCCCAGCCGCAGCCGATGTCGAGCACTTTCATGCCCGGCTTGAGATACATTTTCGAGGCGACGTGCGCCTTCTTGTCGAGCTGCGCCTTCTCGAGGCTGTTCGACAGGTCGCGATAATAAGCCATCGTATATTGCCGGTCCTCGTCGAGGAACAGCTCGAACAGGCGACGGGTGAGGTTGTAGGTATGCTCGGCATTGTGCCGCGAGCGGGTCTTCCAGTTGATCTGGTCGAGGCGGCCGGCGATCCGGCCGACCGCCTTGCGCACCGGCCCCCTGGGCTTCAAATCGCCCTGGCGCTCGACCGGCGCGTTGTAGCGGATGAGGAGGACGAGGCCGCGCAGGTCGCCCTCTTCGATGACCATGCGGCCGTCCATGAAGACCTCGCCGGCGCCCACCCGGGGGTCCTTGATGATATGGTTGGCGGCGCCGCGGTCGGTGAAGCGGACCCGGATCGGCCCGTGCGGCGCCGGGCCGCCGTCGCCATAACGATATTCCTTGCCGTCATGGTCGATGACGGTGAGATCGCCCTTCTTGACGACCTTCTTGAGCATCTTGTCGAGCAGCCACATGGTTCGGACCCCTGAAAATTTGGTGCGCAATGAGCATGGCAGAGCGGGTTGGGTCAAGCCGGCGCGTCGCTGTTCCCCGGCGAAGGCCGGGGCCCAGCACTGAGCTCGGCGCGGCTGGATCCCGGCCTCCGCCGGGAAACAATCACGATTCTACCGCGTCGGCGGCGGGCCCTGCTTCTCTCTCAGCCGGGCCTCGTCCTTGAGCATATAGTCGCGGGTCATCGGCGCGGCGTAGCGGCTGCGCAGATACTGAAGCTGGTAGACGACCATCGCGCCGTCGGTGAACATCGTCATCGAGGCGGCGAGGTAGAAGAGATAGAGCCGGTAGAAGCGCTCGTCGTACATTGCGACGATCTCGTCATGCTTGGTCTTGAACGTCTCGTACCAGGCGCGCAGCGTGTAGACGTAGTGGAGGCGCAAGGCCTCGCAATCGGACATGATCAGCCGCTCGCGCTCGCTCGCCGAGACGATCTCCGACAGCGCCGGCAGGTAGCCGCCGGGGAAGATGTATTTCTGCATGAAGCGGTCGGTGGTGCCGGGCTTGCCCATCCGGCCCATCGTGTGGACCAGGGCCGCGCCCTCCGGATGGAGCAATTCGCGGATCTTGCGGAAGAAGACCGGGAAATGGGCGGTGCCGAGATGCTCGAACATGCCGATCGAGACGATCCGGTCGAACTGGCCGGTGACGTCGCGATAGTCGCACAGCTCGAAATTCACCCGGTCCGACACTCCGGCCTCCTCGGCCCGCTGCCGCGCCACCGCCAGCTGCTCCTTGGAGAGGGTGACTCCGAGCACGTCGACGTCGGCGACGCGGTTCAGGTAGAGCGCGAGGCCGCCCCAGCCGCAGCCGATGTCGAGCACCTTCTGCCCGGGCTTGAGAAGCATCTTCGAGGCGATATGCGCCTTCTTGTCGAGCTGGGCCTGCTCGATGCCGTTCGAAGGATCGGTGAAATAGGCACAGCTGTACTGCATGTCCGGATCGAGGAAGAGCCGGTAGAGGTCGTTGCCGATGTCGTAATGGTGCTGGACGTTCTTCAGCGCCCGCGACTTGGTGTTGAGGGTGCTGAGGAGATGGCGAACCCGGCCGGTCTTCTTGAGGAATTCGTTCGGGCGGGTCCGCTCCTCCCAGCGGCGGTTGCGGCGGATGATCAGGATGAGGTCGATGATCTCCCCCTGCTCGAGCCGGAGCCGGTCGTCCATATAGGTTTCGACGGTGCCGAGCGTCGGGTCGCGGGCGATCTGCATCGCCACCTTGCGGTCCATCAGCCGCACGGTGACCGGCCTGAGCTCCGGGTCGGGCGAGCCGAACCGGGTCGTCTTGCCGTCGGGGGTTATGATGGTGAGCTCGCCTCTTTTGATGAGCCCGGGAAGCATCTTGTCGAGTAGTCGCATGGCGGCGCACAATAACCGCATGTCCGACGAGCGCAACCGGGTCTCCGAGGCCATCATGGAGCGCCGGTCGATCCGCGCTTTCCTGCCCCTTGCCGTCGACCGCGCGCGGATCGAGGACCTGCTCGCGGTCGCCGCCCGGGCGCCGTCGGGAGGCAACCTCCAGCCCTGGCGGGTGGACGTCCTGACCGGCGAGCCGCTCGCCGCGCTCGAGGCGGAGGCTCGGGCGGCGCTCGGCTCGGCGCGGACCGGGATGGAGCTTACCGTCTATCCCTCGCCGCTGCCGGAGCCCTACCGGACCCGCCGGTACCGGAGCGGCGAAGCCCTGTACGAGGCGATCGCAATCCCGCGCGAGGACAAGCCGGCCCGGCTGGCGCAGTTCGCCCGCAATTTCGACGCGTTCGGAGCGCCGGTGCTTCTGCTCTTCTCGATCGACCGGATCTTCGACCGGCCGCAATGGGCGCATCTGGGAATGTTCATGCAGAATGTGATGCTGCTCGCCCACGAAGCCGGCCTCGCCACCTGCCCGCAGGAGGCCTGGGCGGCGGTTCACGACGTGGTGGCGCGGCATATCGGGATGCCGGAGGAGCGGATTCTCTATTGCGGGATGGCGCTGGGCTATGCGGACCCGGGCGCGCCGATCAATTCGTTGCGGACGGAGCGGGAGCCGGTGGAGGATTTCGCGACGTTCCGCGGGTTCTGATGCCCTGTTCCCCGGCGAAGGCCGGGGTCCAGCCCAAGCGCAGGAGCTGGACCCCGGCCTTCGCCGGGGAGCAACTACCTAGCGTACCAATCCCGCCAAAGCCGCTCCCAGCTCCGCCGCTCGGAAGGGCTTCTGCAGGATCGGGCACTCCCGGAACCGTTCCTCTATGCCCTGGCGGCCGTAGCCGGTGGCGAACAGGAAGGGGATGCCGCGCTCGGCGAGCAGGTCGGCGACCGGGAAGCTGGGCTCGCCGGCGAGGTTGACGTCGAGCATCGCCGCGTCGAACCGGCTCTCGCGCGCCAAGGCGAGCGCCGGGCCGAGCCGGCTGGCCAGGCCGGCGACCTCGTGGCCGAGCTCGAGCAGCATGTCCTCGATGTTCATCGCCACCAGCATCTCGTCCTCGACGACGAGGATCCTCAAGGGGCGCTCAGCCAATCGCCCGCTCCGGCGCCCGGATCGCCGCGAGCGACGCCTCGATGTCGCAGCGCAGGCCGGCGGGATCGAAATGGAGGGAGGCGGCGCCGCCGAGATCGGCCGCCAGACCGCGCTCGATCAGCCTCGAGCCGAAGCCTCGCCGGCTCGGCGGAACGACGGGCGGGCCGCCGCTCTCCCGCCATTCGAGGCGAAGCCGGTCCCCGCTTTGGGTCCAGCCGATCGACACCCGGCCGCCCTCGGCCGAGAGCGCTCCATATTTGAAGGCGTTGGTGCCCAGCTCGTGAAGCGCCATCGCCAAAGCGAGAGCGGCGCGGGGGGCGAGGCGCAGCGGCTCGCCCTCGACGTCGAACCTCCCCGCCTCGCCGGCGAGATGCTCGATCGAATCCTTCACCACCCGCTCGAGCGAGGCGCCGCCCCAATTCTCCTCGGTGAGGAGGTTGTGGGCGCCCGACAAAGCCATCAGCCGCGCCTCGAAGCGGGCGCGCGCCTCGGCCAGCGAAACCTCCCCCCGCAAGGTCTGGAAGGCGATTCCCTGGACGCTGGCCAGAGTATTCTTCACCCGGTGGTTGAGCTCGTTGATCAGAAGCAGCTGGTGCTGCTCCGCCCGGGCCCGCTCGACCGCGGCCCAGCTGCGCTCGGCGACGTCGCGGGCGATGGCGGCGTCGGACCTTTTCCAGAACCGCGGCTGGGGCTCGTGGACGTAGAGCAGGGCCTTGAGCTCGCCCTCGCGGACGAGGGGCACGGTGATCAGGGCCCGGACTCCGGCCGCTTCCCAGGCGGCGGTGCGATCGGCCGAGCCGAGCGGGAGCTGGCGGATGTCGGGGATGGCGAGCAATTGCCCGGCGCGGAACAAGGCGAGCGCCTCTTCGCCGAAGCTTGCGATCGGGGTGCGCTGGCCGGCGAGGCTGGGCACGGCCGGGTCGCGGGTCCAGTCGCGCTGGACGAAGGCGATGCCCTGCGTCTCGTCTATCCCGGCCCAACCGACGCGGGCTGCGCCGAGATAGGCGCCGAGCAATTCGACCGCCGCCTGCTTGGCCTCCTCGGGATCGTGGATCCCGCGCAGCCGGTCGGCGAGGCGGACCTGGAAGGAGAGGCGCCGCTCGACCGAGACGGTCTTGGTCACTTCATTGGCCTGGTTGAGGATTCCGACGACGCGGCCGGCCTCGTCGACGACGGGAAGGATCTGGCAGTTCCAGTAGGTCTCCTCCTCGACTCCGTCGCGCATCAGGCGCAGCGGCTGCTCCTGGACGAACGTTCCTTCGGCTGTCGCTTCCACCTGCTCGATCAGAGGGGCGACCAGCGGCCAGAGGGAGTTGGGGAGGCCGGGCGCCGGCAGGCCTAGCGCGCTGCCGCCGCCGACCAGCCTCGCCCAGGCGTCGTTATGGACGACGATTCGCTCGGGCCCCCAATAGAGCGCCGTGGCGAGCGGCGAGCGAAGGCACAAGCCGACGGCGAAGGCGAGCGCCGGCGGCCAGCTCTCGCGGGGGCCGAGCGGAGTCGCGGCCCAATCGTGGCTCAGCACGCTCTCCCCCATCGGCGCGTCGGCCGCCGGCAAAGGCGAGGGTGAAGCCATGGATGATCTTTCGTCGTTGCGCGCCGGTAATAGCGGCAGCGGGGCTTGCCACAAAGCCTTGAAAAATAATGGGCGCGAGCCTCCCGCCCCGATTATTTCGAGAGCGCGAAATCGACCCGTATCTGGACCTGGCTCGTGCTGATCCCCGGCTGCACCGGCGGCGGCGCCTCCTCCGGCGCCAGGTTCCGCACCGCGTCCGCGGAGGCCTCGATGCCGGGAAGATAGATCGGCCCGCTCGCGTCGCCGCCGTCCCTTATCGCCAGCACCCGGGCGACCTTGAGCCCCGCCGCCTGGGCATAAGCCTCCGCCCGCGCCCGTGCCGAGCGATAGGCGGCGGCATAAGCCGAGCGGTCGGCATTTTCGGGATCCGAGACCCGCAGATTGGGTCCGGACAGGACGTTGGCGCCGGCTTCGGTGATGGCCGCCAGCGCTTCCCCCGCCCGCTTGATGTCCTTGACCCTGACGTCGATCAGATTGTGGGCCTGGAAGCGGCCGCGATTGGGGCCGTAATCGATCCTCGACAGGGTGATCGAACGGGTCTGGAGGTCGTCCTCCTTGACCCCGAGCCGCTGAAGCGCCGCCGCGACCTTGTTGATCGTGGCGCTGTTTTGGGCGCCCGCCGCGCCCGAGGTCGCCGCGATCGTGTCCACTCCGACCGTGAAGCGGGCCTCGTCGGGCCGGGTGTCCGCCCGTCCCGAGGCCGAGACCTGGACCAGCACCTCGTCGCGCTCCACGCCTCGCGGATCGGGCGCCGCTTTCGAGCAGGCACCGAGGAGGAGGGCCATGGCGACGGTGGCAAACAGGCTCCGCATGTCGGATCTCCGGACGTTTATCGCGATATAACATCACTTCGTCGCACCGGACCAGCCCTTCGGCGGAACCTCTTGAAATATGGCCGAAATGTGTCTATCTTACTGTTATGCAACAACTTATCCGCTTCGCAGCGCTCGCGCTGGCCGCCCTTCTTGCGACCATGGCGTCGCCGTCCCTCGCCCAGGAGCAGGCCGAAGGCCAAAGCAAGGCGGATTATCTCGCCTGGCTTTCGCGCGACGCCGGCGCCCGTACGATGGTGCTCTCGTTCAAGAGCTTCCTCGAGGCGGCCGGAGTCGACGACGTCGTCCCGACCTGGCAGATGGTCCGCACCGCGAGCGCGTGGCGCGACTGCGGCGGCCCCCGTTTCGAGGTCGCTCCCGCCGACGAATGGACCCACATCGCCGCCACGCTTCGCTTCGTCAAAGCCGAGGTCGAGCCGGTGATCGGCGACGTCCAGCCGGTCTCGGGCTTCCGCAACGAGGAGCTGAACCGCTGCGCCCACGGCGCCCCGGCGAGCGCCCACCGCCATTTCTACGCCCTCGACCTCGTGCCCGTCGACGAGGACGTCTCCCGCGCTGCCCTGATCCGCGACGTCTGCCGGATCCACAATGCTTCCGGCCGCGACTTCGGGATCGGCCTCGGCTTCTACACCGGAATGCGCTTCCACCTCGACTCCAAGGGCTATCGCAAGTGGGGCGCCAACGGCAGCGGCGCCACCAGCCCCTGCGTCACCGGCAATTACGCCTGAGATGAGCTGCCCTGGGCTGCTTCCCGGCGAAGGCCGGGACCCGGTCCTTCGGCGTGCGCCACTGGGCCCCGGCCTTCGCCGGGGAGCAGATGCTTGCTAAGCATGGGGGGTGTCCGACCCTAACCAATGCAGGCGCCGGTGAGCGCGATCGAGGCCGTTGCGGCCCTGCTCGGCCTCGTCAACGTCTGGCTGGTCGTCCGGCGGAGCGTCTGGAACTATCCGTTCGGAATCGCGATGGTGCTGCTCTACGGCCGCATCTTCTTCGAGGCGAAGCTGTACAGCGACGCCCTCCTCCAGCTCTTCTTCCTCGTCGTCCAGCTCTACGGCTGGTGGAACTGGACCCGGTCGAGGGCCGAAAGCGGCGAGGTCCGGGTGCTTCGCCTCGGCACTCGCGAGCGCCTCTTCTGGGGCGCCTCCTGCGCCGCCGCCGTCCTCGCCTGGGGGGCGCTGATGCACTTTTACACCGACGCCTCCTATCCCTGGTGGGACGCCGCGGTCGCCATCCCGAGCGTCGCCGCCCAGATCCTGCTGTCGCGGCGGTTCGTCGAGAATTGGTGGCTTTGGATCCTCGTCGACCTGCTCGCCGTCGGCCTCTACGCCGCCAAGGACCTGTGGCTTACCGCCGGCCTCTATCTCGTCTTCCTCGGGCTCGCGACCTGGGGCCTCGCCGCCTGGCGCCGGGCGGGCCCGGTGCGGGCATGACGAACGGCTTCCTGCTCGGCAAGTTCATGCCGCCCCATGCCGGCCACGTCTTCCTCTGCGAGACCGCCCGAGCGCTCGTCGACCGGCTCACCATCCTCGTCTGCTGGCTGCCCGACGATCCGATCCCGGGGCCCTTGCGCCTGGCCTGGATGGAGGAGCTGTTCCCCGATTGCCGGATCGTCGGGCACGGCGCGCCGGTCCCCCAGACGCCGGCAGAGCATCCCGATTTCTGGAGCCTCTGGACCGCCATCGTCCGCGAGGCCCATCCCGAGCCGATCGACCTCGTCTTCGCCTCCGAATCCTACGGCGAGCGCCTCGCCCGGGAAGTCCGCGCGTCATTCCACCCAGTCGATCCGGGGCGCGACGCGGTGCCGGCCTCGGCCACCGCGATCCGGGCCGACCCCTGGGGCGAGTGGGAGCATCTGCCGGCCCCGGTGCGGCCTCATTATGCGCGGACCATCTGCCTCCACGGCGCGGAGAGCACGGGAAAATCCTGGCTTGCGCCGCGCCTCGCCCGCCATTTCGGAACCTCCTTCGTGCCCGAATATGGCCGGACCTGGTGCGAGGCCTTCGGCACCGGCCTCGCCCTGGCCGATCTCGTCGCCATCGCCCGCACCCACGAGGCGATGACGCGAGCCGCGCTTCGGCGGTGCGAGCGGCGGCTGATCCTCGACACCGACCCGCTGATGACCGCGGTCTGGGCCGACATGCTTCTGGGCGAGCGCGACCCCTGGTTCGGGCGCTGGGCGGCGACGGCCGATCTCTATCTTCTGCTCGACACCGATCTGGCGTGGCGGGACGACGGCACCCGGCTGTTCGGGGCCGACTCCGAGCGCCGCCGCTTCCAGTCCCTGGCCGAGGCCGAGCTGGAGCGCCGGGGGGTGCGCTGGGCCCGGGTCGGAGGCGAGGGCGAGGCTCGGTTCGCCAACGCGCTGGCGGCGATCGAGGCGGCCGGCCTCGGCGGCGTGACGATGCCGGAGCGGGCGCCGCGAGTAGGTCCGAAGCGAACCTAAATAGGATTTGCAATGTAGGACTTGTTCTGTTTTTGTTCGCTCATGACGAACGGATCTCGACAGGCCGGAAGACCGCAGAAATACGGGGTTTGCACGTCGAATCGGATCGTCAAAGTAACGAAACAGATCGACGCCATTTCGTTGACGGGCCGGCGCGAAGCGCTGAAAAACAGAGTGCGCACATTTCGCAGCCTGGTCCTCGAACGGGCTGTCCCGCAGGACCTGCGGGGCCTGTTCCGGGTGGGTGCGTAGGAAGCCGGGGGACGGGCCCGTGGCCGTCCCCCGCGCCCACCGGCGGCGACCCCGGATTCCGGGGAGAAGCAATCCAGCGCGGCCCTCGGGCCAGTGCTGGATTGCTTCGCTGCCTCGAGGCCCGCGACCCTTTCCTCAAAGCCAAGCACCGGAGCGTTTTCAGCCGTGAAGTTCTTCGTCCCCTACGCCGCCGACGACGAGCATTCGGAAGCGATCTGGTCCGACGCCCGCTCCGACCTGTTCGACATCGGCCTCCCCACCACCCGCCGGCGGATCTGGGCGCTGTCCCTCGACGGCCGCCGGACCGGCTGGCTCCTCCATGTCGGCCGGGAGATCGCGGACGGCGAGGGTCCCGCCATGATCATCTTCGAGGCGAGCAACCTCGACGCCTATTACGTCTGCACCCCCTGGCGCGGGATATTGGGCGGCGAGCCCCATGTGATCGGCCTGGGCGAGCACGGCCGGGCGGTCGACTTCGACGAGGCGGCGGAGGGGGGCCGGGCCAGGCGCGAGGCGGGGTGACGGGCCGGACGAGGGCCCGCTTTATGCAAGTTGTTGATCCCGAACATTTCCGCCTGCAGCTGTTGCCTTCCCGACACAGGTGGCCATTGATTTCGCCCTAGCGCCTTGCAAAGGCTAAACAATACTTTACCTTCCCGGTTCTGTTCGCAGGACGCGACAGTTGAAAAGGGTTTATTGATATGAAGAAGATTGCATTGCTGGTGAGCGCTGTGGCTCTGCCGCTCGCCGTTCCCGGCGCCGCTCAGGCCGCTGAATCGAGCGCTCATCCCTATATTGGCGCCCAGGTCGCCATGCACGACCTCGGCGTCAACGAGGACGACATCGACACCGCCGGTTTCGACCTCGACGACAACGCCATCACCTACGGCGGCTATGCCGGCGTCGATTTCGATCTCGGCAAGTCGGCCGTGATCGGCGTCGAGGGCAATTTGAGCCTCGGCAACGGTCCGATCGACGCCGAATATGGCATCGCCGGCCGCATCGGCTTCCGCGCCAAGGGCGGCACGGTGATTTTCGCCCGCGCCGGCTATCAGTGGATCAACATCGATGGCGCCGGACTGATCGGAGTCGATGAGGATCTGATCGACGACGACGATCTCGGCGATGCCGGAACGATCGACGACTACCTCGTCGGCGTCGGCGCCGACATCGCGGTCGGCGAGCGGATGGGCATCCGGGTCGCGGTCGACACCGTCTCCTTCGACACCCTGCGCCCGAGCGTCGGTCTCCACCTGCGCTTCTGACGCGCTCGCGAGGCTCGAAAACAGAGAAGCGGCCGGTCGCCCGACCGGCCGCTTCTTTTTTGCCCGCTCGCCGAGCCTAGCGTCGCCTTTCGACCTCGCGAAGCTCGAACCCCACGACCTTTCGGTCATAGCGGCACCGGAAGGAGCGCCGCACCCCCGCCGACTCGACGCTGCCCCAGACGACCAGCTTGGCCGGGCTGCGATAGACGGTGTCGATGATCCGGACGTCGCCATATTGGGCGGCGCGCGCGGTGCAGGCCGCCCGGGCGGCGGGGCCGGGATCCTCCTTCGGCGGCGGGTCGGGCCGGTCGGCGGCCTGGACCGCCGCTCCGATCGCTCCCGCCGCGAGGCTCGCCGCGCAGCCTCCGAGCGGAAGCGCGGCGAGCGCGAGCAGGGGCAGGATCGGTCGCATCCGCTCCCACTGCCACGGCGGCGCTCCCGCCGCAATCGAGCATGCGGACCCTGGCCGCTAGCGCCGCTCCGGCTGCGGCCGGTGCGGAACC